>Ga0115564_10001968_pt1 | contig 18257 bp, 15 predicted proteins | sample COGITO_mtgs_1105_7_FD_88680 | JGI IMG/M metagenome (GOLD analysis project Ga0115564, IMG submission 88680) | Pelagic marine microbial communities from North Sea - COGITO_mtgs_110523 | ecosystem: Environmental > Aquatic > Marine > Epipelagic | place: Germany:Helgoland, sampling site Kabeltonne...
TCCAGCTTGGTCATGGGACGCCAGCGTGGGTTGGTTAAAATGGCGCGGTCGAAGGGCTTGCGCTGCGAGGCCATGAGCTTGAGCATAGCGGCTCGGGTCGTGATGGCTTCTTGTCGGACGGTGCTGACGGCTCGGGACTTGATGTCTTCGCGGTGATAACACCAGCGCTGCCAGTCGGACATGGTGATGTCCTCGACGTTGTGGCAGCCGGTGAAGCCGATCAGGTCGACCAGCACGGCAGCGTGGGTGGTGGCCACGTCGTCTGGCAAGTGGTGCAATGCGTCCATGATTGGGGTGCTGGAAACCTTGCGCGGGTCCAGCTCTTGGCGTAGAGCTTTGACGGCTGCGGGAGCAAGAGTTTTAGCTTCGGCGAGGTCTTTTGTTTTGAGGCTGCGACGAAGCTCTGTGCGTTCGAGGATCGGACGCAGATTTTCTGGCACGCGAAGGCGCACTGAATAGGTGCCTGCTGCGTTTTTGAAGATATGCTTTGTGGTTGTGGCTGCCATGCTTTCTCTCCTTGGTGCATGAAGTTGGTAGTTTCAGGGTTAAAAAGTTTGTCATCTTTTTGCAACCCTAAAATCGCGTTTGTGTACTGGTCCACGTTTCTTTTGTGGACCACCATGTCGTTAGGAGCGATAAAAATGTTGATTTGCAGTGACTTACGCTTTGCGCAGGTCGAGTTTGTGGTTCGCAGCACTAACTTTTTTGCCCCTGATTAGTGGACCACAAGGTCACTTTTTGCGCAATGATATTAATGTTTCACTGGAAAAATGTACCAACTTGTACACTTGACGTAGGTGTTAAAAAATTAAACATTGTCATAGCCCTGAAACGCAGGGCCGCTAGGGCAGCGCCGACCAACCACAGCCGGACTGCTGCCCCCAGCAAGGAGACTGCTGGCCCAATGGGGCCTAGCTTCATAGCGGTTTAGATGGCCGCGAGAAAGGAGATTAACAGTGCACACGAAGATTGTGGGGTGGCCCCCACCCGAAGAAAAGGACGACCCAACCGCGATAGGCGGCATCCTTGGGTCGAGCACACCGATTGCCTCGATGGCGCTGAAGGGCTGGCTCTTTGCGCAGTCTTGGGTTGGCGCAAATCCCGGCGGCTGTTTCTACCCCGTGCGGTGGACAGTCATCTCAAAGGGTCAAGTCTGGTCCGCTCCACCGAAGGAGGGCCACCTTGGAACCAGAAAGTAATGTGGTGCAGCTAAGCGATGGACGCGATTTTGACGTGCGCTATGCGGCCATGATCTACGACGCCCTAGCGATGCTGATCGACAGCGGAGACTATGAGGACGAGCTGATCGAGTGGGCCATCCAACGCCAAGAGGCTTATAGCCGCTCGGTGCTGTCACTGACCCAACAGCGTCTGATCGAAGGTCATCGTAAAGTGCCTAGCTTGACCTAGCGTCTGAGCATCAGACCCTGCAACCCGGCCATGACCGTGCGGACAAAATTGTTTCGCGGTTGGGCCGGGTTTTTTTGTTCTGGAGGGCTATTGATTAGGCGCTCTGTCTCGGCGAATGCGGGAGCGAGAGCTTCGCTCAGGGACTGGCGCTGACTTGGCTGCTGGCTTGAGGCCATGGCCGACATCATCTGGCCGAGACTGTCGTTGGCGGACTGGTTGCCGTTGAGGCTGACGGGGGCGTCGAGATTGGCAAGCAGTGTTTGCGTCTCGGGATCCATCGACTGAGGGATAATGGCAGCGATTGGGTCGGCTGCTACAACGCCGGGATCTTCTTGCGTCGTAAAGGCTGTGCGGCCACGTTTGATTTGGGCCTTGATGTCGACGCCATCGAGCATGCGGGTCATGGCTTGGGCATTCAAATTGTCGCTGGTGCCGCCGCTCTCCCACTCAAACATAGCCTTTGCTACTGAGGCAAGCTGGTCTTCGTCGAGGACTTGGGTGGTGTCGAGGCCTGTCTGGCTCTTGATGTACTGCTTGTACTTGTTGGGGTGGCCAGTGGCGTAGGCCTTCATGATCTTGTCGATGGTGGGCTGGTCGCCGACGCGGGCTTGGATGAAGTAGCCGTAGTAGGCCACGCCGTCTTCGGGACTGTCGAAGGCTGGCGTGGCGAGAGCGTTGCCGTCGCTGCCGGGTAGGTCAGCCATCGAGGTGGCACCAAGGAGCTTGTGGCCATCGTCGGAGCGCTTGCCGATAGCGCCCGGATTGTAGTGACGGATGCTGGCCGGTGGGGCTGAGTTACCGCCTGCGAACGTGAGGCCAAGGGTGTTTGCTTTCTTTGCTTCCTTGTAGCTGACAGGAAACATGCGGCTGTCGTCGCTGGGGCTGGCAAACATCTGGCCGATACGGGCTGTGGGTATCGGCGGCATGGCCGTGGTCTTGGGGGCGTCTACCATCTGTCTTGGCCTTCGGAAAAAATTAGGGGGCAAAAGATCATCAGGTCACAGTAGCGAGACGTCTTGGTCTGGTCGTCCGTCTTATCTTGCGGCCAACAAGTCGTCCGTGTGCTTGTAGACGGTTTCGCGGACCCGGCCAAATGTTCGCATGCAAGCCCTAACGCTGCCGCCAGCTTCGATGAAGATACGCATCTGGCGGACTTCTTCGGGGGTCACACGCTTGTGCAGCGGTGGGTCGGGCAGTGCGCCGTGAACGTACTTGTAGGTGCGCCCGTAGGCGACGTCTGTGATGGTGCGTTCGGACTTGCCGTAATCATAAGCGAGGACTTTGACCTGCTCGCCTGCGGCTCGGCGCTCGCGGATTTCGTGGACTTGTCGTGTGGTAAGCTTCATGCGAGTGGCCTTGTGTTAGGTGCGCCCCGACCGGCAGGGAGGAGAATGCGGGCCGGGGCTAAGGCAGGAGCGGGGGAGAGACCGCATCAACTGCCTCTTTTTAGATCATCGTGCAGGGATACCGGGCGGTGAACGCGAGTGGCGCGCTCATTTCGAGGTACGTGTCTGGGCTGCTGAGAGCGTCGCTATTGAGGAGCCACAGCATGATGGTCTCCTCTGTCTCGGCGATCTCTTCGAAGCTGTGTGTGTCGCAGATCAGGGGCTTGCCGGTGTGTATGATCGCGGCTGCGTTTGCGCCGCTGACGAGGCCAGAGATGTAGAACCAGATGGCGTGCTGTGGTTCGCCACGGGCATCAGCCAAGACAGCAAGGAACTCATCGCGAGGCGTCAGCAGATTTTGCGACCGGGCCTTTTGCACGAAGAAAAAACAGCAGACAAAGAGGACAAAAACGGCGAGTGCTATACGCATGTCAGCATCTCCTTGGCGGCGACCCGGTAGAGGAAATCTTTGACGACCTTGGCGATGCTATCTGCGTCAACTGCGCCGAAATCTTCGGGCGGGTCGAATGGGTCGATGGGGGTGAGTTGTGAGGCAACGACCCAGCAAAGGGCTGGGATCTCGTCGCCGTTAATCTTTGGCCCTTGTTCGACAAAGTCGAATAGGGCTGGGGTCATGACGAAGTCGCCGGTTCTGATGAACTGCTTGAGCGCCGTGTAGTATACGGCGACGGTGTCTCGGACGAGGCCACGTTCGATCAAGATGTCGAGCAGCTCGGCGAGGTCCTCGTTGAACTCCCAATAGGCTTGGACTGCGGGGCTGAGCTGGTCGAAGGCTTTGCCATGGAAGGCCTCAACGATGTCATTGCCCTGCGGATCAGCGGTGCGCTGGCGTTGGACGACTTCGTCGAAGGCTTCGTGGATCAGCTCTTCGATCATCTCGGCAGAGCCGGGAGGCATCAGGGCGAGGACTTTAACGGCAGCGCTTTCGTCGTCGGTGTCTCGGATCACAAAAGTGATGACGGCGAGTGCGTCGTCGTCGATGGCCGTCTCGATCTCGGAGACCATCTTGTCTTTCGTGGTCTTAGGCATCTGTCGTATTGCTGTCTCGGTCATTCGCGCTCTCCCTTCACGTAACCTTGTTGGGTCAGCCACGCGCGGTACAGATCGGCGAAATCTTGCAGGTGCAGGATCACGTAGCTGTCGTGCGTGGGCTGGCGGCTTTTTCTGTTGATGACGACGGGCCGGTCGAGGCCGCAGTTCTTGCGCGCTTGCTGCATCCACGTGTCGACAGACAGGCGCTCGTGGCGCTTGGCCTCAATGGCTAGGCCGGGTGTGCCGGTGAGGTCGGGCAGGGCTTCGCCGCGTCCGCCGCCTGATAGGGGCGTGCGGTGGCAGTTGATGCCGCAGACCTCGTTGAAGTAGGCGGCCAATTCGTTTTCGAACTTCGAGCCTTTGCGCTTCCTGTCGACACCACTAAGAGGCATGATCGAGCCACCCCCATGCTTCTGGTTCTTTTCTCTCAGCCATCTAACGACTGCCTGCACTTGGAGCAGAAGTAGTAGTTGCGTGGACGGCGCTTGGTTGTGCCGCAACCCATGCATGGGCGCTGCCAGTAGGCTGGCTTGCGTGGCTGATACTTGGCGCCGGGGTATTGTCGTAAGCCAAGTTGAACATGCAGGCGCTTAACGGTGTCTGTGCAGACGCCGAGGTGGGCAGCTTGTTCGTATAGTGGCGCAGTGACATTTTCTCGGAGCCAGACCTGTTCTGTTTCGGTGAGTACGCGGCGACCCATCTGTCTGCCTCTCCACGACCTGTGTTAAAATAGTTTACACTAGATGTAGAAAGCAAGCAAAAAAGCGTAACGCGCTGATGCGCGTGGAGCTTTAAGTGCAAATAAACCTGCGTGCGGCCCTCCCAAAAGGGCCGTGCGCGCCTTGCGGCTCGATAGCAAGTGGGGGTGAGCGCCGTTCTATCGGCGCGGGAAAACAGCGTGAGACGCGGTTACTTGAGATAATGATTTAGCGTCATGTATGACACAGAGCGCCCACATAATGGTGTGAAAAGTACGTACACTATTGACACCCCCAAACAGGTGCCCCTACTATATATAAGTTGCTTAGTTAGTTTATAGTCCGCTCGCATAAGCTCGCTCATCCCCACAAGAAGTTCTTTTTTTCGCTCCCCCCTGATGGGGTCGCAAAAAACTATCTTCGTTGCTTTTGGGTTCTTGCTGGACAGTGCATCAAAAATTCCCCGTAAAATTTGAGACTAAATCCGACGCAGATATTCGCGCAAAAAATAGGGCGGCAGAGCCTAAGCTCGCCGCCTCTGTGGATTATCTCAGGGCGAAGTTCGGCGGCGTCAGCGTCACGTATCTTGGCCCGAAGCGACCACGCCCCACTCCTTCAGAATAGCCATGGGCACGCCCGTCTCCCTTATGATAGTGAGCGCCGACGCTTTGTGGTCGGCGTAGTGCTGCGCGATCTGCTTGGGCGAGGGCGTTGACCACAGGGCAGGGCGCCAATCCATGGACGTCGGATCGCTCGCTTGGGCCAAGTAGTAGGTCTCCTCCGTGATGGGGCTGGCCTCACGCACCTTGCCGTATGAGACCTGTGCGACCCTCTCGACTTGTGGCTCACCTAGATGCCCGAGCTTGGCGAGATACTGGTACGGCGTCATGGGAGACTTGGTGGCACGACTGTAGACCGTGAACCGCTCGTCCTCATTCCAGATAGCGTGCTTGCGTTTGGCTTGCGCCTCCTCCCGGTAGACGGGCTTAACGAAGATCTGCGTCGAGATGTTGGTCAGCGCGTGGCTAGAGCCAGCCTCAGTGCTGTAGCCGTCAGGGCCGGGCTTGTTCGAGTGATGCAGCCACACGACGCACAGACCCATGCGTGTCAGCTTCTGCGTCAAGACATTGTACTTAGTCCATTCGGCGGCATCGTTTTCTTTGAGGCCGGGGAAGTGCGAGCGAACCGTGTCGAACACGATGATGTTCGGGCGATGTTCTTTTAGCAAATCACCAAGACGCGCCAAGCCAGTCTTGTCGTTAAGGTTCAGCGCTGTCTCGGCCATTTGGCCATCAGGTCCGGGTACACTGCCGGGGATAACGCGCAGGTTGTCAGCGCTGTTGCCTATCAGCGAAAAGCGCTTGAGCCTGTCCATGATAAGGTGTGGATTGTTTTCGGGGTCCAAGACAAGCGCGCGTGCTGTGGCCTGCACCTGCCATGGGCCAACGTACTGGCCAACCTTACTTGGATCACAAGCTGCCTTGAGCAGCTGCATCATCAGCTCGGACTTACCCGACCCAGCGTAGCCAGCGAACATGGTGGCCTTGCCCGGTTCGAAGATGGTCTCCACGTAGGCTGGCTTCCTTGGCGGCAGAGCATCACGAAATCGCTCGGCGTTGTAGTCCGAGATGTGGCCGATCTTCGGGCGCTCTTTCATGGCCACTTCGACGTGACGCTCGGGGTGACTGTCCTGATCGTTAGTCCACACGCTTTCGATGGTGCGGTAGGTCTCACGTTCCGGGAAGCCAGCCGTGTCGAAGAACCGATCACGCAGCGTAAGAGCCTGCTCAGTCACCCATTCGCGATCCGCTCGCTCGGCAATCAATCGACCCACGACTTCCGCCATCACATCATTGCGGTTGCCTTGGCCGATTTTAATCCCGCCAGACTTTTCTATAAGGAAGTCTTCAGCTGTTTGACGGACGCGGCTGCCATCGACATCGGATAGGTCGAGGTCGAAGTCCATCGTCGGCTCAGAGGTGACTGACCCCTCTGCAAGCGGGAACAGCGGCAGCTCATCGAGACTGCACTCGCTGATCCATTCCATGTCTTTGCTTGGGGCTATGCGGATGTAACCCCCATCACCCCTTACGTCCAAGCCGTCAATGTCGGCCAGCTTGGCTGCATTCTTGATGACACCGCCGGGGTGCTTGAACCAAAAGTGGTAGCCGCGTGTGCTTTTTGCTGACCGCCAAGTGCGTGTCAGGCCCATGCGTTCGGCGTCCTCGTAGGCATCTTCATTGTCTACGTCGACGACGATCACGCCGGAGCGGTTTCCAGTGACCACGCCCCAGTCCAGTTCGACTACTTGTGGCCATTGCTTACGCATGTTGCCATTGACGAGCCATGGCTTGCCTATGTGCGTGCCGTTCTCGTCTCGCTCCAGCCAAGTCGGTGGCTCTTCGCCATAGAAATAATCATATATTTCATGGAGTTCAGCCGCTGTTTGCCTGCGCTTGTGCCATTGACGCCAGAGTGTGACGGGTCGTTTCTGCCCCTTGCGAATGGGTACTATGTCTAGCCCTTCTGCATGAAGGGCTAGAGCTTCTTCAATCCACGTCCTCACGCGTATCCTCCACTAGATATTTGCGGGCATCCAGCCCAGCACCGTCGCAAATTCTCTCCAAGTCTGCGATGCGCATGTCCTTATTCTTCCGCCAGTGATAGACGGCGGTTCGGCTGCGCCCTGCGAGCGCTGCCAACTTCTGTAGTCCTCCGACTTCTTTTACGAGCCGTTCGAAATCGAGCATTTTTGTTCTTGACCTGCCGGGTGTGAATATGTTTGTTGTGTTGTATCGTTTTTTGACAGCAACGCACAGGAGATGCAACAGAAAATGTCATTGCCCATCAGATCAACGTCGAACATTGCGTTAGACAATCCGAGCAAATCGCTTCTCTACGCAAAACATGGTTTCGGCAAAACTTACACAGCCCGGTACTACGCGGAGGCTTATGGCAAGGGTTTGATCTTGTCGGGCGAAGCGGGCCTAAAGTCCCTGCAAGATGTAGAGATTGACTACGTCTCTTTCACCGCGTGGGAAGACGCCAGCGGCACCGACGGGGTTGCCTTCAAAGACGTTTTGAAGATGATGAAATCCCCTGACTTCAAGGCGAAGAGCTATCGTTGGATTATGGTCGATAGCCTGACCGAGCTGTGCGACCTCATTTTTAAGCACTACGATAAGGTGCATGAGAAAAGTAACGGCTTTGCCGTGTGGGCCGACTACGGCAAGGCGGTAGAAGGCACACTCCGCATGATGAGGGATCAGAACGATTACCACATCTGCTTTACGTGTCTGGCCAAGGAAGAAGTGGACGCGAACGGGCGGACCGAGTATTGGCCCGCGATCCAGCAGTCCAAGATGGCCAAGAAGGTTCCCGCCCTTTTTGACAACGTGTTCGCGGGGGCGAAGATCCCCGGCAAGAGCGCTGGCGGGACGCCGATTGCGCAGCGCGTGATCTACACGGACGAGATCAATGGTTGGCACGGCAAGGTCCGTGACCCCAATGGCGTCGTCCGACCCATGGAGGAGACCTCCAACATCGTAGAAATCATCCAGAGAATTCAGATCGGAGAAAAGAAATGAGCGCGTTCAGCGACCTCGACCTTTCAGACGTAAGCACCAATCGAACCCTCGGCACAGGCGTACATGCTGTGTCGATCCAAGACGCCAAGTGGGGGCCACCTTCGCCGGGCCAGCCTCCAGTGCTGACGCTTGAGCTGGCGGGTGCCGACGGCAACCTGCGAGACGTCATGCGCCCCAAGGCACCAAACGAAATGGGCGCTCGCATCTCCAAGCAGCGCATCAAATCATACCTGATTGCCACGGGTCATGCAGACCCAGACAACCCAGATGACATCAACTGGTTTGTCGGCAAGAAGTGCAAGATCAAGGTCGAGCAGGGCAAATCGTTCACGCGAGACGATGGCACTCTTGGACACTACCGCAACATCACGGGCGTTTACTCCGTGGACGCGGACGTGCCTGAGCCACAGGCAGCACCCGCCCAGACCTTCTCGGCACCGGCTGGCATGAGCTTCGACCAGAACGACGAGATCCCATTCTAAGATGACCGAAATCGCGGACGACATTCTTTGGGCCATTGATGAGGGCTTTGTCGGCTTACGAGCCAAGGACAAACCCCGCGCCTATATCGGTGGCTCAAATGTTGGCGGGCCGTGCGATGCCGCGTTGGGCTTCAGCTTGCGCGGCTTCCCCGACGACGAGCCTCCACCAAAGACCCAGCGCATTTTCGCCTTGGGCCACAAGCTGGAAGACTTGATCGTTGCTGACCTTCAGCGCTCCAAGCTGACTGTTCTAGACCGAGACCCGGTCTCCAATCGTCAGTTCGCGTATTCGCTTTACGGCGGACACATCAGGGGCAACATCGACGGGCAGATTGAACTGCCCACAGGTGAGTTAGCGCTGCTGGAGATCAAGACGATGAACGCCGCCAAATGGCGTGCTTTCGTCAAGAAGGGGGTGGCTGTCAGTCACCCCAACTACGTGGACCAGATGCAGACCTACATGGGTATGGGCGGTTTCCAGAAGGCAGTCCTGATTGGTTACAACAAGGACACCAGCGAATATCATGCTGAAGTCGTGGAATTTGACGAGATCCATTACCACGCCCTGATGGCTCGCGCTGAGCGCATCATGGGTGGCCATGCTCCGAAGGTGTCGCAAGACCCAGAAGACTGGCGATGCAGGTTCTGCTTCAAACGGGGTGCGTGCGTTGGAGACAAGACGCCAGTCAAAGACTGTGCGACTTGTCTCCATTCACTTGCTCAAGACGACGGGCGTTGGTTCTGCTCGAAGAAGAACGAGACAGCACAAGAGGTCTGCGATGACTATCGAATTTGGACGCCCAGCGAAGAGTGATTTGATCGAACATCCCGATCACTACGCTCACGACGAAAACGGCATTGAGCCAATCGAGTTCATCATGGCCAATGACCCCAAGGGCTACTACGTCCGTGGGGCTGTCACAAAATACGCAAGTCGCGCTGGTTTCAAAACGTATGAAGATATGGACGTGACGCAATCCGAGATTACGGACTGGCGTAAAGCGATGCGTTACTGCGAGATGCGGATCAGGCAGCTCGAAGGCAAGCCAGTCGTCTAGTCGCAGAGCTTCTGGTGCAGCAGGTTGTGTGCCAAGACCTGCCTCTTCGTCTCGTATGTGTCGCCCATGGCCGGGTAGATGTAGCCATAAACTTCACACGCATCACTGACGGAACCACCCACCGTCGCGCAGCCGCTTGTCAATGTCAGCGTCGCTGCTAGTGCGCACGCTACGGTCAATGTCTTCAGCGTGTTTTTTAATTTCATCTAGCTGCTCCTTGGCCCGACTGTCTTGGGCCTTTTTGCTGTCTTTACGTCCAGCCAAGTAGACGAGAAGGCCGAAGGCTGCTGCCGCAGCAGCAGCGCCCCCGGCCACGATTTGTTGAACTAACATCTCAGTCATTAGAAATCCGTTGTCCCATAGCTTGTGCGCTTGAATGGCCCGCCACCTACGCCGCTAGACTTCGTCTCGGTCTGTTGGACTAGATCGACCGCGCCTTCACGGAAGGCTCGGTTGCCACCCAAGGCAGGAATGCGGCTAACGACTTCACGAACGCCTTGGCGCTGGACGCCCGCGCTGCCTTCGCCGGTAACAGCTTCGGTTGCGACGTTCACAGCGGCTGACCCGACATTGAACAAGTCTCCGAAGATCATGCCGTATGTTGGGCCAAGCACAGCTTCTGCCATGCGCTGCTGACCAAACGCTCCGTTGTCTGACTGCTGAACCGCATCGTGCAGCAAGTCGCCAAACAGACCGAGACCACCTGCCGTCATAAACGACGTGAGATACCAGCCTGCGATTGCATCGACGTCCTCGTCCAGCCAATCTGTCTTGACGAACGGTAGGTCACTGATCGCACGCTCTTGGTTCAAAGCCATGCTCTGACTGTCTTCGCCACCGCGAGACATGACGACGTCTTTTGTTGCGAGCGAGCCAGCAGCAACCGCTGGTCCGAGCGTCATCATCAGGGTCGGGCGCGTCATGTACTTGCGGGCGGTATTGAAATCGCCTTTAGCCACAGCCCGGAAGGCTTGCTTCGTGTCGTCGACCATCATGTCTTTGGCGAAACGCCCGTACATGATTGAGAACGACTTGAGCTGATAGGCCAAGCCGCCCCATGGCGTGTTCGCGTAGAGCGGCATGTCTTGCGGCTTGGGCGAGAAGATCGTGTTCTCAACGAACCGGATGACAGCGCGCTGGTACGCTTCGTCTGTGGCAAAGTCAGGGATAGGCTGGCTCGCGTCATAGACCAAGCCATGAGACTTCAAGAAGCGATCATGGAAGTTGTAAGCGGGGCTGCCCTTGGCTGACGCACCCATCTTCTGGATCGCCGCCATGTGGTGGCGCATCGCCTCCATGCCAATGGCTGCCGAGCCAGAGCGGTTGACGTTCGTCCATGGCGTCAAGCCCGTCATTTTGAAGAAGCTCGACTGGACCACGTTGTCTGTGTCACCGATGAGCTGAGCCATGCGTTCGTGCGTGACGCCATCCATGTTCACGCCAATCTGCCGGATGCTGTCTCGGTACTGCTTGTTCGTCAGGTAGCGAGACCAACCATTCCAAGCCGCCTTGAAGTCGCCTGACCGGATGATTGGCAGGGCCAAGTCAGAGAAGGACGTGATGGCAGCGTAAGACAGCAACGTGATGTTCTGGAACATCCGCATGTTGCGCGTGAGGTTTTGCGCTGAACGAGTTGAACCATCCGCACGCTTACGCATGATGACACGGCTGTAGCCGTTTGCGGCCTTGAGGTCGTCTTCTGAGATTGCCGCTGGCTCACCCTTGAAGTCTTCCATTGCGCCCATCACGGCATCGACGCGTCGATTAAACGTGTTCTTTGCAGGGCCGGAGCCTCGGTATGCTGCCTCAAGTATCTTGCGTGCGCCGATTGCATCGCCGCGCTTAAACTCTTTGAGAGCAGCGTCGACGGCAGTCACCGCCGTCTTGGTTGGAAGCATGTTGTGGGTGAAGACCTTAGCAGTCTGCTCGACCCCGCCACCGGGCATTACTGTCCGTTGGTTAATCGTGAAGTGCTTATTGGTACTGAGGACTGCGATCATACCTTCGCGCCCCTCAGTAGCAGCCTTCGCGTAGTCGCCAACCATGTGGCCATTGACGCCCAGCTTCTTGGCTTGCTGGATGGCGCGCTCCGTCTGATCGAAGTACCGGACCATCGTGGCCATGAGGCTTTGCTCCATGAAGGTCTCGGCCTGATCGAGCAAGTTTGGTGCGACTGAGTGGAAGTTGAGCAGCCGTCCGAATGTGGCGCTGTCAATCATGGCTGCGGCGTTGTCCGTGTCTAGGTCTACTACGCCGCTCTCGTTAGCGGTGATGTTGTTGTAGATCTTGTCGGCGAACTCCTCGGCTTGAGCCTGCGTCGCAGACTGCTCCTTCTGGTAGTAGGCTTTCATCAGGCTTTTGAATTCGTCTGGCTTGCGCCGAATAATTTGCGGGTTCCAAACTTGTGGAAAATAATTTTGTCCTAGATTTCCCACCAAGATGCCCGAGGCTTGCATTTCTTTGAGCTGGTCTTGAAACAGACCGCGAAGGTCAGCATAGAGTTGCTGTTCGTCTTTGCTCAGCGCAGACGCTTTGGCTGGATCAATCAACGCAGCGCGGATGCGGCGCATCGGTGCTGGCTCCTTGAAGGCGCCGTAGTTTGGGTTGCCCTGCGCAGCGGTCGTCATGTAGTTGGCCACCTTGGGCAGCATACCTTTTGGCATGCCGGGAAGATCATTAAGGCGGTCGATCTTGCTCATCAGCTTGAGGCCCAACTTCAGAGTGTGGTCTGTGCCAAACAGCTCAAACCTCTCATCAAGGAACTTCATGCCCGCTTGCTTAAACCGCCCAGATGCCCCGCGCATGGTGGCGTCCCAGCCACGCTGCACGACGTTCCGGGTGTTACGACTGCCCGTAATCATCGCCGAGACAACAGGTGTCAGAGCGCTTGGCAGACCACCACTGAACCGAAGGTGGTCTTCGATTGCAGCGCCCATCGACGGGTTCATGGTCTTCTCTGATGCCAGAAGCCCAAAGAAGTCAGCGCCCATGCGTCTTGGTGAGCTATCGTCAGGGACGTCCATCTTCATGTCTGGCGACTTGAGGCTGCGAACGCTGTCTCCATCGAACAGAGCGACGATGTTGCGGTTGACGCCCTTGTCGTCGATGGTGCCCATCACGCCTTCATAGCCTGCGGCTCGGAGGGCTTTCTTAATGCGCGTGGCAGCCTGCTTTTCGGTCAGGCCTTGAGCCAAGATGGCTGCCTTAGTCATTTCGTAAAGATCGTCGCCGTCAAACTGATCGGGGAATGTGCCGGACCAGCCAGCAATCCGCGAGCGATCATCGCCGAATGCTGCTTCGCCCATGACTGCCATCATTGGGCTTGTTCTCTGGTAGGGTTCGCTGACCGAAAGGTTAGCAACCTTGCTGGCGTTGGTGACGACAGGTGCTACATCGTCGAAGCTGCGGCCTGTTTGGTCTAGGCGCTCAAGCAATCTTTCTCTGTCTCGCAGCAGCTCGGTCAGGTCGCGCTTGGCCGCCGACGCTTCGCTCCCGGTGAGAATAGCTTGGTTTACTCGGTTCTCGCCAATCTGGTGATCGACATCAGCGATCATCTCCATAAGCGCGTTGGCCACCAGTTCTTGGCCGTCGTTTGCTGTCTTGCCCGGTGTGGCAGTGCGCAGCGCCCCTACTGGGTCAGGAGACACGTAAGTGGCCATGCCAAACATACCGCTGGTCTGGGTACGGCCACGGTTGTCGACAGGTGTGCCGCGCCGGACAGGGACATACAGCCCTTGTGGCCTACCGTTTACGGCGTTGTAGGCGCCTTGGGTCCAACGAACGATATTGGTTCGCATAGCCATGGTGCCGTGCGCCACTGCCTCTGCAAATGCGTCGGCGGCAACCTGTGGAGCGGCAGCTCCACCCATGGACGTGACAGTAGTGACGGGACGGACGGTGCCATCGTTTGTCAGCATGTGTCCGTAGTCCATCAGGCCCGGATATTTCTGACGCAGTCCTTCGTTGGAGATCAGGCCATTAACCACATAACCCACTCGATCAACGTAGCGCTCGGCAGCCTCAATCAGTGCGCCCCGGTTGGCGCTGTTGGGAAAGATGTCGTCTGCGGTTGCACGGCCAGCCAGCAGCTCGTTGACCACCATGGCCATGAACTGGTCAGCAGGCTTGCCATCAATGGTGTCGGCGCCGATGTCTTCGCTGGCTCGGATGACCTTGACCACAAGATCTGGAACGACGTCTGTGCCGTTCTCTAGGCCTTGACCAATCTTGCGCAGCTCGTCTCGCAGTCGCTTAAACATTGGGCTGCTTGACCCAAGAGCTTCACCGCTATTGTCGCCCTGCATGCCGAACAATGGAGCAAGCTGAGCGTCTTTGATTGTTTCATCACTGTCTTTCGCCAGCCCCAGCACGTTCAGCAAACGAACGTAAAGCTGCCTCATGTTGGCGGCGGCAAGCTCGGTGCGTGCGTTCATGCTTTCCTGCAAGCGGACGACTTGCGGGCGGGCATTGATCGAGACGCCGTCGATGTTGAGATCGTTCACCACTTTCTCGGTCTCGATAAGGTCGATGGTCGTCTGATCTTCAACGACTTTAGTGCCCGTGCCTGCATCAAGCTGGCGCTTGATACGCTGCGCAGCGGCTCGGTCTGGAGCGGAGTTTTCCGCAAGAGCATTCATGTTCTGCGCCAGCTCGTCAGGGCTTGCCTGTTCCAGCAAGTCAGACGCTGCAAGCTGGTTCGCTCTATCTTCGTCGGTCTGCGCAGCGGTCTTGTTGAAGGCTGTCTTGGCTGCCTGCTCCGCTTGCTTTTTCTTGCGCTCTTGCTTGTTCTGCGGGTTCGGCGCGTTCTTGAGTGCTTCAGCATTCTTACGGTTGCGCGTGCGTGTCGCTTTATGCTGGCCCAGCGCGTAGAGCTGGAACTGTGGGTCCATCTCTTCTTGGATTTCCACCAGCAGTGGGGCGATTTCGGTTTCGAACAGCTCGGCGAGTTGACGGGTCTTGGCCTCATCGAAGTTGTAGCCGCCTGTAACACCAAAGCCGCTGGCACCTTCGCTGCGCAAACGACTAAGCTCAGTTAGCTCATCGTCGGACAGCTCCGCCATGTCGTCAGCAATCATGTGGAGCTTCTTCAGAGCTTCACGCATGGGGTGGTAAAACTTTTTCGTTGGGAAGAACCCGCCAGTGTTGTTGCCTGTCGCGCCTTGTCCTGTCTTGGCTCCGATAATCTCGTTTTCTTTTGAGCTGTTGGTCAGGCCATGGAACAAGCTCAGCGTCTCGTCGACAGAGTTGGCGTAGTTGTCTCTGGACGTGGCGTCTCGGACTGTGTTGCGCACAGTAATGGTCTGTGCGTTTCGGCGCATGATGGCTTGTGCCGTTTCGTCCTTTGGCATGTTGTCAAAGTCACTGAGGCGGTAGATGCGCGCGTCGATGTCGCTTAGCAGTGGCGCAAAAATTGGGTCGAACGCTTCCGGCACGCCGCCCATGAAGAACTTAAAGGCTTTCTTGAACACTTCGCTGATTTTCGCGAAGAATGTTTTTCTTTCCTGCCTGAAGGCCGCACGGAAGCGTTTGTCGCTGGCCCACTTAGTGAACAGGTTGGCCATAATCTCCTTGATGTTGCCACCAGCATCGAAGTCACCCGGCGCGTCTGCTAGGCCAAGACGTTTGAGGTCGACCCTGCCTTCCGGGGTGATGTAGGTGGACAGCTCTTCGAGGAAGGCCAGCTTCATGCGTGGCGTCATAATGTAGGCCATCGACCAGTGTGCCATCTCATGCAGCATGATGTGTGCAGGGTGCAGCTCGGAGGCCGTGTTAATCTCGATGACGCCGCTGGCTTCGGTGACGACTTCGCCCGTGTCCAGTGTTCTGGTTGATACGCCTGCGGGGCTGAAGTTTGAGCCATCCGCCTCGGCGATGCCGACTGGGTTCAGAGGACTGATGAATGTGCCGTCATTGCCTGCTGCGTCGCCGTCAACAAACCGCAGCACTGGCGCACCTTCTGCGGTGCTGCCGTCTAAGATGCGGACAACCATATCTATGGTTGACTGCGGGTAGCGGTCCCGCATGCCCTGTACAGCTTCTTTGGCTGCAAGGCGCGTGCCTGCCGGGTATTTCACGCCCTGTGGCAGAACGCGGTCCATGTATCGCAGGAAGGCTTTGGACTGCTCAAAGAAGGCGCCCATGCCGCCTTCCATTCCGTTGATGACCGCGCCCAGGATTTCGTTTTCGCGCTGAAGCAGGTTGCGGTAGGTGTCCATCTGGCGGCCCTTCTGACGGAACGCTTCAAACATCGCCTCCTCGATTGCGCTTTCTGGCGCAGGCAGAGCCTGCTCGGCAATCTCAGTAAACGCAGGCGCGGCAAAACGGGACGCGTCTCCGTCCACCGTTGCAGGTGCGGCGGCTACGCTTAATGGAACGGGTTGTCTGCCGTCCAGAAGTGCTGACAGCTTTTTCGGACTGCGTGCCTCGTCGGGGTAAACGCTATCGAACAACGGCGCGTAAAAGATGTCCCAGTTTTCCGGGTTCTTATGTTCGCTTTTGGCGCCCTTGTAGTATTTGCCGATCAGTGTGCTGATAGTGCCAGTGGACAACTGCTCAGATCGAAGTTGGCGGATCGGATTTTTGATCTTATCGTCACCCTTGTAGCGCACGGTGAGGACCAAGTTGTTTTGTGTTGCGGGCACAGACTTAGCAGCAAGCTGGCTCTCCTCCCGCAATGCCGTTGAGGTCTGGCCAATGTCCAACTGGGTCGTGCCATTTGCGGCCTCAAACTCTAGTTCTTTCTGAGCGTCGAGATCTGCGGCGGCTTTCTTTGCAGCCACACCAAGCTCATCGTTTTCGTAGAAACGCGTGACCGCAGCCATGGCCTCTTCGGATGTTCCGCCGCCAAAGAACTTTGAGCTGATCGGGTCGTAGATCACAGTCGAATTGCGATCCACTTTGCCGATGGTCCCGTCTGCTTTGATGACGTTTTGCCCAGCTTTGGCTTTGAAGGAAACGAAGTCGTTGGTCTTTTTGGCTTCGAGTACGGCGGCGTCGCGTGCAATCGAGCCACGGGTTGGCAGGATCGTGCCCTTAAAGATCTTCTGCAAGCCAGCAGGGATCATAGTCGTGCGGCCTGTCTCGGTGTCGACATGCACTTGCAGAGAACGACCAGCATTTTCAGCTGTCTGCATAGCTGCGGTAGACTTGCCCGTTGACGTTTGGCGCTTGCCTGTTCGACCCTTAACTTTGCTGCCACGCTCAATCTCGTCGATTGCTTGGCCACGGGCTTGATTGAGCGCCCGGTCTTTGCCCAGCTCTGGGTCCGCCTCCATAAATTCTTTTTGTAACTCGGGCACGCGCTTGTCGTAGCGCTTGCGCTGGGTGGCGGTGAAGCCGTTTACAACCGCCGCGCGTCGTGCGAACTGTTCTTTGGCTAGGTTTTGCGCCTCCAAGACCATCTCGGCCTTAATAGCTTCTGCATCAAGCTCTTGCTCTTCCGCAATCTTCTCGACGTTAGCTTCAACTTCTTCGTCTGTTACTGTTCGGACGTTTTCTTCGACGACTTCTTTGTCTTGCAGCAGCTTGCGTGCCGCCTTGGCCTCCTCTGTTTTTTCGCCAGAAGCAATCCGGCGCAACTCAGGCAAGGTGAGGCGGTTGCTGACCGGCATGTCTTTTTTAACTGCCCGGTCTTGGACGAAACTCTCAATGCGCTCGTCATTAAATGCGCCTGTCTCGGGGTTAATGCTGACGTCGATTTCGTCTTGCTGAGCCTTGTCAGCAGCAGCGCCAGTAAGAGAGCCTTCTCGGGGCTGGGGTGTTGCGCCTTCAGCAACTTCTTCGACTGGCTCTGCTGGGGGCGTGTCTTGCTCTGGGTTGGCTTCTGCTTCCGCTTTGGCTTGAGCCTTTTTAGCTTTGTGGTGCTTTGCTTCTTCAGCGTCTGCCTCGGCTTGTGCGGCGTCAGCGCCCTCTTGGTCGCCCGCTCTCTCTAGCTCTTCGGCTTCGTCCAGCTTGTCTTGCTGATAGGAGACTTCATCGCCGTCGTAGATCTTGGGGATAGCGCCCTCGGCTTCTAGATCGGCCAATGCGGCGGCTCGGGAGCCACGACCTTGGAATACTGCACCGGCAGCGCCACCGATGCCTGCACCAATCGCACCAGAGAATACGGCCTCGCCCGCAACATCTGCTGCTAAGCGGCCCACGCTGAACTGGTCTTGGAGGCCGAGTTTTATATCGACGTTTTGTTGGCCCACAGAATAGACGCCGCCAAATGCTCCGCCGAGTGCGCCCTCGTACATTGCCGAACGGTAAGCTGCCGTCTTGGCCGCAGCCAGTGCTGGGCTTGTCCCGGCTTTCGACGCCAGAATGGCGGACTTAGCAACGGCCTTACCGCCCATGCCTACAAAGCCACCGATGACGTTTAGCGGGTCGAGTACAATGGCTTTAGCCATGGAGGGGATAGCCGTTCCGGTGCCAACGCCGCCGCCTTGGTAGAACATCGGCAGCTTCTGGTAGGCGCCTCGGAGGCGTGCTTGACGCGCACGGCTTTCTGGCGTGGCTGCCTCTGCGCGCTGGTAGGCATTGAATGGCCCGACAGTAGAGTTGAGGTTCGTGTACGTCTGATCGTCGTACCACTTCCGCATCA
>Ga0115564_10001971_pt1 | contig 18238 bp, 20 predicted proteins | sample COGITO_mtgs_1105_7_FD_88680 | JGI IMG/M metagenome (GOLD analysis project Ga0115564, IMG submission 88680) | Pelagic marine microbial communities from North Sea - COGITO_mtgs_110523 | ecosystem: Environmental > Aquatic > Marine > Epipelagic | place: Germany:Helgoland, sampling site Kabeltonne...
ACCTGGGACAAGCTCTATGCGGAACCCGGTTTCGCCATCTCGGCTGCAAACTTCCCAGAGATCTTCCTGGATGAGAAGGCCAACCAGGAGATGTCTGAGTACATCGCCAACCGCATCCGCGACCGGGTCGACGATCCCGAAGTCGCCGAGAAGCTGATCCCAAAGGATCACGGATTCGCCATGCAGCGACTGCCGCTTGAGACTCGGTACTTCGAGGCATACAACCGAGACAACGTGCATCTGGTCTCGCTGGCCGATGCGCCGATCGAACGCATTACCGAAACTGGGATCCAGACCGCTACTGAGCATCATGACCTCGATGTCATCGTTTACGCCACTGGTTTCGATGCCATCACCGGCGGGTACGACCGCATCGATATTCGCGGCGTTGGTGGCCAAACACTTGCCGATGCATGGAGCGATGGCCCAAGTACCTATCTCGGTGCGTTGACCCACGGTTTCCCCAACATGTTGATGGTGGCTGGTCCGCAGAGCGTGTCGGGATCCACCAACTTCCCCCGTGCAATCGAAACCGGCGTCGACTGGCTCACCGGCCTGCTGGTGCACGCTCGCGACCACGGAATCAACCGGGTCGAAGCTCGTAGCGAAGCCCAAGAGCAGTGGGTCGAAGAGGTCGTGCGGGCCCACGAGAAGCTGCTGTTTCGCCGAAGCAAGGGCTGGTTCACTGGCTACAACTCGAACGTCGCTGGCCACCAGGAAGGCAAGATCCGTTACCAGGCCTACTTCGGCGGAGTGCCCAAGTACATGAAGCTCATTAGCCAGGAAGCCGCCGAGGACTACCCAAGCATCGAGCTCGTGTAGACCCGATGGACGCCCAACGCGCTGCTCGTTTTCCATTCGTACCGACCGACACGCCCCCGTTGGTCATCGACCGCACCGAGGACGTGTGGTTGATTCGCGACAACGGCAACCGCATTCTCGACGCGGGCGGCGGAGCGATCGTGACCAACATCGGCCACGGCCGGGCCGATGTAGTGCGTGCCGCGACCGAAGCGCTCGGTCAGGTCGACTACGTCGTGCCGCTGTGGGCGACCGAGAACCGGGTCGCACTGATCGAGGAACTCACCGAACACTGGTTGCCCGACGGTTTCACACAAGCCTCGTTCTTCTGCGGTGGAAGTGAATCAGTCGACGCAGCAGTCCGACTGGCCCGCACCCACCATGTGTCAAACGGCGACCATGGCCGGTGGAAGGTCATCGGCCGAGATGTCTCCTATCACGGGTCCACGCTGTCGGGGCTGAGTGTCGGCAATCATGACCGGCGCCGGTCTGGCCTTGAGCCGATGCTGAACGATCATCCCAAGAGCGATTGGCTCGATGCCGAGTCGTTGGCCAAGGTCATCGAACGCGAGGATCCTGACACGGTGTCGGCGTTCATTGCCGAGCCGATCAATGGAGCGTCGGGAGCCGCCATGGTTCCGCCAGCCGGCTACTGGCCAGCGGTCGAAGAAGCGTGCCGGACCAATGGTGTCCTCATCATCGTCGACGAGGTCATGACCGGGCTTGGCCGAACCGGCCTGAAGTGGGGTCATGAACACTTCGGCATCACGCCCGACATCATCGTGGGCGGCAAGGGCCTGTCGGGCGGTTATGCGCCGATGGGCGGCATGTACACAACCCGAGCCATCGTGGACCCGATCGCTGCCGCAGGCAACAGCCTGATGTACTTCACCTTCAGCGGCGCTGACATTGGTTGTGCCGTGAGCGTGAAGGTGCTGCAGATCATGCGAGAAGAAGGCCTGGTCGATCGGGCAGCACAGATGGGTCAGCGACTACGCACCCGTATGGAAGAGGAACTCGCCGATCACCCCAACGTGGCGGACATCCGCGGACTCGGCCTGATGCAGGGCATCGAGCTGGTGAAGGACCGCAACTCGGGTGAGAGTTTCACTCGGAGCGACGAGTTCGCCCAACAGGTCGCAATGGAAGCGATCGAACGCGGCGTGTGGATCTACCCGTGCGGATCGGGCCCAGTGGTCGACGGCCTGTTGTTTGGCCCGCCATACACAATCACCGACGATCACATCGAACAAATCGTCGGTGTAACCGGGGAAGCCATCACCGCCGCCGCATCTCGCCTCTCCTGAAAAGTTACGTCCCCTGGGGGACATAACTTTTCGTGCATCAGCGGGCCCATTCTTGTTCGCCGTAGGTGGCGATGAGGTCGAGGACGTCGTCGACGTCGCTGGTTGTGACACGTGGGTTCATGTAGAGCAGCCGGAAGGCGTTGATGCCATGCACCGGTTGGAAGCCGATCATGGCGGTGCCGTCGTGTTGCATACGCGACTTGATGCGTGAAGCAACGGCGTGAAGACGGTCGTGCTGGTCTTCGGACAAGGATGCAAGATCGAATGGTCGGAACTCAGGCGGCACCCACACAAAACACACATTGGTGAACGATCCCGGAACAAGGACTGCGAAGTCGTCGCGCTCGGCAGTTGTTGCTCGGGTGTGATCAGCTAGACCGACTGCGTGATCGACCCGCTCGGCGAAGCCTGCATCGCCGAACGTCTTCCATGTAAGCCAGGCCTTAAGCACGTCGACTCGACGACCGCAGTGAAAGGTGCGATCGCCTGCGTCGTATTCACCGAACTGTTTATCGGCTTGGAAGATGTAGTTGGCCTTGGTTGAGAACACCGGCGCGAGTTGGGTGGGATCTTTGACCAGCAACACGGTGCACTGCTGGGTGATACCCATCATCTTGTGCAGGTTCCACACCAGCGAGTCTGAGCGTTCGATCCCGTGCATCAGGCCAGCCTGGCGAGGCGAGAACAATGCCGAACCACCCCAGCATCCGTCGACGTGCAGCCACAGATCTTCCGCCTCGCAGATGTCAGCGATCGGGTCCAACGGGTCGAACGCCGAGGTCACCGTGGTGCCCGCAGTGGCCACAACTGCAAACGGTCGAGCCCCGTCGGCCCGAGCGTCAGCCACTGCTTTAGCGAGCCCGGCCGGGATCATGGCGCCGGTTGCATCGGTATCGACTTCGATCACGGACTGCAGGCCAAGGCCCATCAGTGCGGCTGACTTGAGCGTGGCGTAGTGAGCGGCCTGGGACACGAACACGACGAGTCGTTCGCCAGTCGCTCCGGTCTGCAGAATGTCGGGACAGGCTCGGTGCCGTGCCAGTTGCAACGCATGCAGCGTGGCCGATGAGCCGCCAGGACAAAGAATGCCTGGCGGGAGCGCTCCAGGTGCAGGGTCGACGGGGTAGCCCGCCAAGCCAGCCATCTTGTTGATGACCGAACGCTCCATCATGGTGAAGACCGGGGCAACCTCGAACGTTGCGTTCGTGGTATTCAGCGCCGCGGCCAACCAGTCCCCCACCACAGCGATCGGTTCTGGCCCAGCGAAGTTCTGGTTGAAGAAACGTGGGTGAGTCGTGTGCATCGACCGATCGACGATCGTCTGCACCGCGTCGACCAGCTGGTCGGGTGACACCGGTTGTTGATCAGCATCGATCCCCAGACCAACCGTGGTTGCAAACTCGACGATCAGCTCATCGGGGGTCGCGTAGTCGATAACCCGGTCGCTGGCCACGGGTGGGTTGAACACATACTCCAGCGCCTGGTCAGCAATGCGCTTGGCCGCATCGGTCATGCCAGACCCAACCGCTCGAACTGCTCGGCCGGCGCTTCGACTTCGACAAGTGCGGTGCGCAACAGGTCAGCCATTTCGGCTTCGGTTGTTTCGCCCCGACGGTTCTCCCCTTCGTCTGGATCCACGCCCAGGTCATAGAGATGATGCTGGCCCACAGCCCGGGCGCCTCCGGCCCAATACGGCAGCTGGTCACCTTCGGCAAACGGTTGCCGGATCACAGGAACGTCGGAACCCGGCATGAAGTCCAGACCCGCTCGCCGGTCCGGCTTGGGCCACGACATGAAGCTGGCCAGGTCATCCTGTGCTGGCATGGTCGACCACCGGTTCGACCACATCGACAACGGCAGGTTGTCGCCGACCGGTGCTCTGGCATATTTGTGCCGCCCGTCGGTCACCTGCACCCAGTTCCCGAACACGCCACCGATTGCCCAGTCACGAATACTCGAGGCCTGGTCGGTCAGCAGTGGAACCAGCGATTCGCCATGGGTGCGATGTTCGAGCTCCACGCCGAAGGCATCGGCGATGGTGGCATTCAGATCCACATTCGTGGTCAGTGCATCGATCTGGCCCCCACCGGGTCGACCCGGCCAGTGGATCATCAACGGCGTGTGTCCCAGTGGCTCGAACTGCGGAATCATGGGTTTACCCCAGATATCGGCATTGACTTCCTCGCCTGGCGCTCCGACAACCCGCTCTTCGCCCAGGTAGTGGCCATGGTCGGTGCACACGATGACCGCGGTGGTGTCCCACAGATCGTTGGCGTCGAGTTCGTCGAGCAGCTTGCCGAAGTGATGATCGATCATCGACATCTTGGCGCCGTAGTTGTTGCGGATGTTCCGACCTTGCTTGGCTTCGAGCGCGCCGGTAGTCACGCCACCAATGGCATAGGGCGGCCACACCAATCGCTCGCCGTCCCACGATTCCTCGTCGTACTTCGACGCCCATGGTTCCGGCGTGTCGAACGGCTCGTGGGGGTCGAACTCGTCGATGAATAGGAACCAACGGTCATGCGCCTCGGACGCATGCCGCACCCAGTCCGACGCTGCCTTCATGGTCTTTGGGCCAGGGAAGTCGTCTTCGGTGCGGAACCAGCTCCGAGCATCGTCGTAGTGCCGACGACCAAACCGATCGTTATCGATGTTAAATCGTGAGCGCAGGAACCAACCACCGTCGACGGCCGACGGCAGGGTCGGTGCGCCGATTGCGGTGGGATCTTCGAAGGTGCGCCAGGCGTCGCCTTCGTGTCCGCGCAGGTATTCCCAGCCAGCGAAATCGGTGTGGTAGTTCTCGCCACCGGTTTCGAACAGATGCGGATGGTCCGACGCCAGCATGGTCGTGACACCCGACCGACGAAGCGCCGCGGTAATCGATTCTTCCCACAACTCGATCGACCCCCATGGCTTCCACAAGAAGTCGAGCGCACCACACAAGATGTCGTGCCGAGCAGGCATACAAGGCAACGATCCAGTCACGTGTGATGTAAACCGAGTCGAGCGAGCCGCAAAACGATCCAGGTTCGGGGTCTCGAACTCGGTGCCGCCGTACGCCCCAAGCATGTGCCGATTGAGCGAGTCGAGCAAGACCACAACGACGTTTGCTGGACCATCATCTACCGAGTTTTCAGGCACTAGTGCATCGTAGGTTCAAAGCGCATACCGGCACCGGTCAAGAGGGCGCTTCAAGTCAGCGCAGTCTGGGTGGATGTTTGACCGGCCGTTCGTTGACCCGACAGAGCAAGCACATTGTTCTTGGCGCACAGCAACCCCCGGCGGGCCTGTTGTTTCAGGCCGTGGCGGCGGCGGTGTGGCCGGGCCCGGCGTTGCTGGTTCGTGTCGGTGTTCATCTGGCGAGGTCGAAGAACGCCACGGTGACTATTTCGGGCCGGTGGTCAACAGGACAGCGCGGGTTGAGGCGGCTGGTTATGGCCGCTGGTCATGACGGTCAGCTGCTGATTACCGAGGCGGTTCCCTCAGCGGCCCGGCTGGATTCGACGGCTGATCTTGGTGTGCATCAACCGCGCGATCGACCCCTCCGCCCCCCCAGAACCTACAAACACCTAGCGGCACGACGAAACGGTTGTCAGCTGACAGATAAGGATGCAGGGTTGAACAGCCATCGCAGTGACTCGGCGAACATGGATCCGGCGTGACGGAGAGTGTGGCCACCGGTGCCGAACTCGAATCGCATGTCGTAACCGGCGAACTCCAATGCGGCAGCGACTTGATGGTTTGCTAGTGGCCAACTTCCGTAGATGATGTCGGCGTCGCTCTCGCCGCTTTGCATGAACACCCGAATCGGGTGGCGTTCGGTTGAGCGGATGAGGTAGGGCCATGCGTGCCCGCCGCGGAGGTTGACGAACGAACCACAGTGGCTCAGCACCAACCCGAACCGGTCCGGGCGGTGCCATGCCGCTGTCCATGCACAGATTCCACCGCTTGAGTGACCAACGACTCCCCTGCGGGCTGGGTCGTCGGTGATTGAGCTGCCCAGGTGGTCCTGTACGAACGGGATGACCTCGTCGACGAGCAACGATGCGTAACGATCGGTCATCGAGTCATATTCGATACTGCGCTGTAGCGCAGCTCTTGGATCTCGGTTCATCTCCCACGGCGACGAACTAGGCGGCAGGTCGATACCGCGTCCTGGCGTGACGAATACGCCGACCACCGGTCCGACCGTTCCATCGGCATTCACGGCATCGAGCACGCGCTGAGCGCGCACCGGCCCTTCGGCGTTCAGATAACTGTGGCCGTCGTTGAACACCAACAGCGCAGGCGACACTTCGTCAGTTAACTCATTGGGGCAGACGATCCATACATCTCGCACACAAGAAACGGATGAGGTCTACGTCGAATGGGCGTGAACACCTGGACATATTCGGGATTGCAGTTAAACACCGTGTTCGGGAAGACCACCTAGTGGCAGATCGTGAAGCGGTGATGATCCCAGTCCTCGCTCAGCTCACCACACAGTCCTCGCTCAGCTCACCACACACCTCAGCCAGCGGCACGAAATACCTGTAATTGTCGCTCGACGACCTCGTGCTGCGTCATATCCACGCCGAGCGCTTCCTGTCCTAGTGGAGCCTTGCCCTCCGCCACCAGCGACACTGTTCGCCCGCAGCGACAGATCCCCTGGCGGCCCCTCAGACCCACCCGATAATCGCTGCCACTACGGCCATCGTCGGGTTCACGTACCCGACATATCATGCGAAGTAGGACGACATCGACCGGGACAATGTGGTGCCGTGCCCTCCAGCGAACGAACAGGCAGCCGGGTAGTCCTACGTCAACAAACCAGCTCGAAGTGTGGCGCCGGTCTTGGGAATCACGACATCGGCTCGACCGTGGCCGCGTCGCCAACGCTCACTGTTCCGGCTCCATGCCATAACGCCACACTACGCTTGCCAGGTGTCCTCGGCTGGCAAGACGCGCACCATTGCGCTGGACCATCCCCTCGATCTGCGAGCGACGCTCAGTGATCGGGTTACCGGCGATCCAGGCGGCGGGATTCAGCAAGGCTGGCGAGCGGCCCGCACCCCTGAGGGTTTGGCCTCGATGCGCATCCGACTCGACAACGAAGGCGTCGAGCTCGAAGCGTGGGGACCAGGTGCCGACTGGTCGCTCGACACCGCACCAGCACTGCTCGGGCTCGATGACGACCCGTCCACCTTCACAGCCCACCATGACATCGTCGCCAAACTGCATCGACGTTTCCATGGCCTACGCATCGGCAGAACCGGCTTGATCTGGGACTATCTACCGCTGGTAATCCTGGAACAAAAGGTAACGGGAGCTGAAGCAACACGAAGCTGGCGCAGCCTGGTGCGCACCTTTGGCCAGGACGCTCCCGGTCCGGAACCATTAAGGATTGGGCCTCCACCTGAAGTACTCGCAGCACTGCCATATCACGACTTTCATAGTCATGGCGTCGAACGTAAACGATCCGAGATCATCATCAATGCTGCTCGACGGGTAAACCGAATCGAAGAGGCCACAGAGATGCCGGCAGCGCAGGCCTACAAACGGCTCATGGCGTTTCGTGGCATCGGCATCTGGACAGCATCGCTGGTCTTGGGCCGAGCGATCGGCGATCCGGATGCGATTCCGATCGGCGACTACCACGTGAAGAACACCGTGTGTTGGGCTCTGGCCGGCGAACCACGAGGGACCGACGATCGGATGATCGAACTACTGGAGCCCTATCGGGGTCATCGCCAGCGAGTGGTCCGGCTGCTCCACCTAGGCGGTATTGGCGCACCGAAGTACGGACCTCGAACGGTTCCACGAGACATTCGCCGCCACTGACTCTCGACCCAAAACGACCGATGCCGACCCCCGCCAGGGTCGGCACCGGTCGTCTGGGAGTTATTGCGGGAGCGTCACGCTGATTGTTGTGTAGCCGGAGTTATCGCCGATTACCTGGGCAATCGAGCCATCGGGACCAGTGAGCTGGGCGAACACTGTCCCGTCTTGGTCACTTGCGATGTTCTGCGTCCACCCGCTACTGAGCAGCGTAGCGATTGAGGTTGCCGCGTATGGTTCGTTGGGGTCGTGGTTGAACACGCCGCTCGTGACCACCGTGTCGCCGAGATCGAGTATCGAGAAGCTCTGGCTGCCGGGTACCAGGGTGGCAGGCACACCCAGTGCCTGTGGCCAGGTCGGCGGGGCGTCCTGCGAAGTGAAGATCCCGAGCTCACCTTCATCGGTCTGGATGGTGACACCGCCGTCGTCGTCGAAGTTGATAGCCCCGTCGCCCTGGTCGGTATCGAAGTTGATGCTGCCGTTCTCCTCGTCGAAACTGACGACACCATCACCTTCATCGGTGTTGAACACGATGCCGTTCTCGCCGAAACTGATGACACCATCGCCATCGTCGGTGTTGAACACGATGCCACCGTTTTCTTCGTCGAAGTTCAGAGCAAAGTCGCCCTCCCCGGTTGAGACGCTGAAAACGCCACTGCCATCACCGCTGAAGTCCAGGTCGATGTCTTGATCGCCTTCGACTGCGCGCTCCAGCCCTTAACTTGCTGCCCGTTGGGTCAACGACCCCTTAACTTGCTGCCCGTTCGGTCAACGACTCAGAGCTGCACGCTCCGAGCAAGGCAATGCCGAGCGAGGCGGCGGCGAGTGAGCTGAGAATACGAGAGCGTGACATGGAGTCCTCCGGTGGGTAGTGGCTTAGCCTGACGACGATTCCATCGGCAAACTGTGGCAACAAACACGCTTCGGTCATGACTCGCGTCACATGATCTCGCAACCGTTGGTGACCAGTGAGGCTCACGAGCACTAGCCTCTGTCGCTTAGTCACGCGGGCCTAGACAAGCTAGGCAGATCATGAGGAGAGACATGCAGTTGGCACACGCCATCGACGCCTGGGTAGATGCCCACGGACGCGGTCTGTCCGTGTCCACCCAGCGCGACATCCAAAGAATTCGTGCCGCTGTGATCGAGGTCGGCTGGCAGGGACTTCCGTGCGACCAGGTCGACCGCGAGGTCCGCGAAGATATCATCGAAGTGGCGACACAAACCGGAACCCTCGGCGGTTCGGCGATTAGTGAGTTCTTCAACGTTGTCCTGCAATGGGCGGCGACCCAACTCGACACCGGACCATCAGCCGACGACGATCTCGGCTCCAGCGGCGCGTTCGGCGACGAGTCCGAGCCCACCGGCTGGGAAGATCTCGACGACGATGAGTCCGACGAGCCCGAGCCCACCGGCTGGGAAGATCTCGACGACGATGAGTCCGACGAGCCCGACTCCACCGGCTGGGAAGATCTCGACGACGAGCCCGACGACGACCAGACCCACCACGATGACGACGAGCCCGACGACGACCAGTCCCACGACGATGACACGAAGACGGACCATGAACCTGAGGACTGGGTCGGTTATCTGAGCACCGCCCAAGACGGCGACGGCTTCACTGGCTTGGCACCAGAGAATGAAACTGCAGACGAGGGCGTGCAAGAGAAGGCTGCAGCAAGCTCATTCTTTAAAGCCCTTGGTTCTTCACCGCCTGTCGACGAGGACGACGAACCGGTCCTCGTCATCGAGAACGAAGCGGCCACCAAGGACGCAACCGGAATCTTCAGTGCAGCTGCCGAACAGGTCCCACAAAACCGAACCTCGGGCATCGACTGGATCACCGTTGCGTACTTCGCGGTAGCCGCAATCTGCTTTGCACTGGTGATCTACTTCTACCTGACGTCGAGCTAGGTCTAGCCGCACAGAACGGTGGCCCCTCGCCATCACGGTTCTGAGGACTTCGAAGCCTGCTATTGGGCTCCGGAACAAATCCCATCTTGGCCCTTGGTGGCCAGGATCCGTGCTGCCCGGTTATCGACAATCGCTGCAAACAACGGATCCTCATCGGCCCGCATCACCAGATGGTTCAGCGCGGGCGTCACATCAGCCAGCGATCCAAGGATGGCAATATCCGCGCCAGCAACGATCGATTGCTCGAGTGCATCAAGCAGGCCGTACGTATTGATGATGGCCCCCATGTTCATCGCATCGGTAAAGACCAGCCCGCCGAAACCCAGCTCGTCTCGCAAGAGACCAGTAATTGTTTCGGGCGACAAACTCGTCGGCAGGTCGCCGCTCAGGCCAGGCACCGAAAGGTGGCCGATCATCACGCCAGCCTGTTCTCGGAATATCGGATCCATCAAGATCTCGACGTACGGCACAAGATCCGATGATCGAAGGTCGGCGAGCGAAGGTGTTGTAGGTAACTCAAGATGCGAGTCGGCGGTTGCACTGCCGTGACCAGGGAAATGTTTGAACACCGGCGTGATCCCGGCTTCGACCAACCCGTCGGCCACCGCACGTCCGTAGCTCGCCACAACCTGTGGGTCATCGCTGAACGACCGGCTTTCGATGCCGGGGCCCGCTCCGACATCGAGCACAGGACCAAACACGACATCGATACCAAGCGCGCGCACACGCGAGCCGTATTCGACCCATTGTTTCCTGGTGTCTTCGGGCGACTTTGATTGCGCAGTCTGAGCGGCTGACGGGATCGGCCCGAGCAGTCTCGCTAGTCGCTGGACAGAACCACCCTCTTCATCAGAAGCCACGAGTAGCGGCACGAATGAGGCCAGTTGCAACGCAGTCAGATCGGCTGCGATCTCGTCGTTCGGTTCACCAAGCAGACCAATACCGCCTAACTCCCCGTTGGCTGCGAACGCCTGAGCGCCAAACAGTTCGGCTTGTGTAACGAGAGGAAGGAGTAGTTGTGCAACCCGCTCGCGTCGCCCGAGGCAGCTGAGAGAACTAGGTGTTGGCAACGGGATTGGGGTTGAGAACACTTCGACAACTTGGGGCACTGCAGTTGACGCGTCGACGCCTGGCTGGGTTGCAGCCAGATCTGGTGTGGGATCCATTGCAGGCAGGAGCTCGGCCATCGGCGTGATTGCCGGTGTCGTCACGGCGTCGTCAGCAGTGGTGAGGCCACAGCCGGTTGCTAGCAGCAGCAACGCAGAGGCGGTCACCCAGAACTTGGCGACGCGAAGGTCAGAAATCGGCACATCGGAAGGCTAGGGGGCGCAACCGGGCAGAGACACGCACCCCAGGAGGGAACACACCCCAACGACGCGCCCCAAAACGAGTGGCCCTATGACCTACCGTTAGGCGGTGCCATGGTTTTCGCTCTCACCCTTGCGTCGGATCACTCATGTAGTTGCTGCCATACTCACCGTTGCCGTTCTTGCGGCAGCTTGTGGTGGCAGCGATGAAGCCGAAACAGCCGAGGACGCTACCGACACGTCCATCGAAGCCGCTACCGAAGGGCCCGAGCCCACACCGACCGATGTTGCCGTCGTGACCAGCACACCGCTCCCGACAGCAACGCCGCTCCCGACGTCGACCCCCGAGCCACTCGAGGCACCAACCCCGTCGGCTGTGCTGTTGACCACCGCATTCACGAACTCATCACAGGTCACCACGGTGGGCATCGACGAAGTGTTCTTCGGCATGACCCCTGAGGAAGCGGCCGAAGCTGCCTCCACCGCGTGGGTCGAAATTCCGTCGGGCAATGGGCAGTGTTACCGGGTCACGCCCGCCAACGGACCCGACCGTTTGGAGTTATGGATCGTCGATGGTTTCGTTGAGCGGCTCGACATCGAACATCCCGATATTCGAACTCGATCAAAACTTGGCGTCGGCAACACCATCGCTGAGCTGCGCAGCCAATTGGGTGACCGCCTAACCGTCGAGACCACCGGCGACGGCGGCCAGGTCGCCACCTTCACCCCAAGCGATGCTGGCGACGATGAATTCCGGCTGATCTTCGAACTCGAAGACGACCAGGTCGTGCGCTACCGCAGCGGCCGCATCGGCATCATCCAGCGGGCACCCGAGAGCTGCTGATCAGAATCAATCAGCTGGGTCGGGTGGGGCGTCCCATGGCAGCACGAGTTCCATCGAATAACGATGATCGGCCACGGTGTGGACCACCCGCCCACCCGTTGGTCCCCCAGCCAGCGCACCCAGATCTGGAGCGTGGGCGTCTCGGCGCAGGTGCATAACGACAAGTTCGCTCGGCCGGCCTAACACCTCGATGGCCGCATCGTCGAAGTGGGGTCGCACTGCCCGTAGCCAGTCCGCTGTCTCGCCCGTCTGGTGTTGTGCTGGCATGGCTTGGAGCTGTCGCCACGTCTTCTTCGGTTTGCCCCCGTGGACCCGCAGACCGGTTCGGCGCAGCGAACGCACAATCTCGCGTGAGTCCACGAGCTGGGCTATCTCGCATGCCGCTGGCCACAAAACATCAGGAACGTCGTAGTGATCCCGGCCAAACGCCACCCACCGCAGGTTGAGCGCACGTCCGGCGGCATGCAACTCTTCCAGGCTTTGATCGCTGATCATGTGCGCCCACAACATGCCCCGCCACTCCCATCGTGGTGTGTCGATGAACAGGCTCATGGGCAATGCCTCCGAGTCGTACCAAAGCCGTGGCACACTGCATAACGGTGACGACAAACGCCATACGAGTCCAGCTGCCCGGTGGGGCAATGTACGCGCCTGCGTTCCATGAAGCAGCCTCGAAGACCGGAGCCCGCAGCGGCTTGCCGGCAAAACACACCACTGCGCTGACGCAGATGATTGGCGCATCTGTTGCTGTGCTGCACAGTGGCGACGCAACCACGGTCACCTTGGAAATGGTGGTTCACGATGACTCGATCTCGGCCAAGCTGACGGGCAAGGGATGCACCTCGCCGACCAAACGACTGGTGAAGGACCTCACGACCTTGGCCGCCAAGAAGGCGTCGTCGTTCGAGACCTCCAACACCTCGACCGCGCTCATCATTTCTTTCGACGTCTGACGGCCAGACCGCAACTACGCGGTCCCGGTTGAACCGAAGCCGCCGAGACCGCGTTCGGAATCAGGCAGATTCTGCACTTCTTCAAAGTTGACTTCTTCGTATGCTTGAATGACGAGTTGCGCGATCCGTTCACCCCGCACCACCTCGAAGTCCGTCGTTGGATCGGTATTGATCAGCAACACCTTGAGTTCACCTCGGTAGCCGCTATCGATCAGGCCGGGCGTGTTCAACACGGTCACGCCGTGTTTGTACGCCAAACCACTGCGAGGTTGGATGAAGCCCGCATACCCATCAGGAATGGCGATCGAGATACCCGTAGGCACGAGGGCTCGGCCGCCACCCGCAGCGATGGTCACGTTGGCGGATGCTCGCAAATCGACACCTGCATCACCAGGAGTGGCATGGGCGGGCAGTTCAAGATCTGCGTCGGCTCGGACAACAGGAATATTCAGCACCCGTGCATCCTACGTTTCTGACCGTCGGGGCTATCTGCATTTCTGTATCACAGCGATGCCCGGATACGGTTGCGGGCGATGCTCGCATGGATGGATCTTGAGATGACTGGCCTCGACCCGTCTCAACATGTAATCGTTGAGATTGCGACGTTGCTCACCGATGACGATCTCAATCTGATCGCCGAAGGCCCCGAACTGATCGTGCATGCCACGGCCGACGAGTTGGCCCGCATGGACGACTTCGTCACCAACATGCACACCAAGAGTGGGCTGCTCGACCAAATCAAGGCATCGACCGTTTCGCTCGAGGAAGCCACCAACCAGACCTTGGCCTTTCTCCAGGAGCACATTCCTGAAGCGCGGACCGTGCCGTTGTGCGGCAACTCGATCGGCACTGACCGTCGATTCTTGGCCATCTATATGCCCGAGATCGAAGAATTCCTGCACTATCGATCGGTCGATGTGTCGACTATCAAGGAACTCGCTCGCCGCTGGTACCCCGACGCTATGACATCGGTGCCCTCCAAAGACGGCGGACACAGGGCTCTCGACGACATCCGAGAGAGCTTGAAAGAACTCGAATATTGGCGCGGTGCGGTATTCGCCGATGCGCCAGCCGCCGAAGAAAGCACCGACTAGGACACGATGAGTCAACCTACGGACACCCGGCCCGAGCGCTCCGAGAAGCGCCCAGCCACCGACGAGATCACCGAACTCGCTCCTGGCGTGCTGCGAAGCCAACTCCCGGTGCAGCTCCCTGGCCTTGGTCATGTGAACTGTTACATGCTCCAAGATGGCGATGGTGTTGCACTCGTCGACCCTGGGCTTCCTGGCGAACAAGCCTGGCAGGCCCTCGTCGATCGGCTCAAACGAGCCGATTACAGCGTTGGCGACGTGCATACCGTGATCGTTACCCACTCGCACTACGACCATTACGGGGGCGCCGAACGCCTGCGTGAAGAAGCCGGCGCTCGGATCGTGGGCCATCGCGATCTGTTTAACAGCATGGCTCCACCCGACATCGACGACGATGCCGAGTTCATCGACATGGACGGCGAAATCAAAATCGGTCGAGGCGAAACCGGATTTGGGCGAGTCACCCCGTGGGGAACGTGGTCCGAGCCACCGACAGAGGTCGTCGAACATTGGCAGAAGCTTGGGATCGGCGTTGGCAACGACTTCCCCCACGCACCCCGGCCCGACCTCGCTCTCGGCGATGCAGATCAGATCATGCTCGCTGGACGCCCGTGGGTTGCTGTGCACACACCTGGCCACACTGCCGACCATCTGTGTCTCTACGACGCCGAGAACGGCCTGATGCTCACTGGTGACCATGTGTTGCCTACCATCACGCCCCACATCAGCGGTTTCGCCGATGGCGAGGCACCACTCAAGAAGTTCATGGATTCGCTGCAACGGATGCACGATTACAGCGATGTCACGCTGGCTATGCCTGCCCATGGTGATCCGTTCACGGATCTCACCGGCCGTGCCGACCACATCTGTGGCCATCACCTCGAACGGCTCGACGAGTTCCGCGCCGCAGCTGCTGAGCTCGAAACCGCCAACGTGAACGCGTACATGAAGCACGCGTTCAAGGAACGTTCCTGGGGCAGCATGGCTGAATCAGAGACCTACGCCCACCTGGATCACCTGCGCGATCATGGTGAACTCGACACCACCTGGGTAAATGGCCTCCTGCACTTCACCCAACCAGGCTTGTAATTCTTCTGTCACATAAACGAACCGGTGCCTGGCACCGGTTCGTTAGTCACAACTCCCGATCGCTGCAATGGCGTGGTTTGGCGCGCTCTGCTGTCGGACCACTCGGCCCATAGTTGTGTGTGGCGGAACGATGACAAACGCCGTATCTGCGCTTAATCATTTGACAGACCGCGACAAACCTTGTTCTCTTGTACTCGTCCCCCACCCGAGGAGTCTTTGATGATGCATCAACTTCGTGTTTACAGCCAGCGTGTGAACGCTTCTGCTGCGCGCGTCGTCGACTCTGCGTCGGCTCTGCGCGGGAATCTCGGACTCGCTACCGCTGGTACGACCACCACCTTTGGCACTTTTGGCACCTTTGCGTGGAATGCCATGCCGTCGGTACACGCCCCCGCCATTTGCACCCACGGCAAGCGATATGAACGGCGGCCTCAGGAGATGCTCACGTAACAACGTGTAGCAATCGAAACTCTTGAAGCCGCCGGACTGAGTCCGGCGGCTTTCTTCATTTTGTCCTTACTCACAACTGACTATTCACATAGAGACCAGAACCAAGAGACACGTCATGTTTACGACGATCCCAGACAACCAAACCACCGGCCAAGAGGCGTGGCGAACCCAGGCTCGATGCGCAAGCGGCGACGGCACGTTGGCCGCCACGTTCTTCAGCGAGGAACTCCAGGACATTGCGGCCGCGAAACGCATCTGCGCTGAGTGCCCAGTCATGGCTGACTGTCTCGAGGATGCCCTCGAGCGTTACGAGCCATACGGCGTGTGGGGCGGCCAGCTATTCCTGAACGGCAAGGTTCTCACGAACAAGCGCCGTCGGGGCCGCCCACCAAAGGTTGCTCGACCCGAGGATGACTTTCCACTCATCCCCGTGCCCGAGCGGCTGGTGTCACTCCTACGCACTGCATAGCCAGAAGCACCTCCGAAAAGTTACTTCCCCAGGGGAACATAACTTTTCACAAACCAAAAACCGTGCGTCGCAGGACTCGGGGTCGAAGTGCCGCTTAGACGAGCTTCGACCAATGATGGGCTTCTCCGGACGACAGCCAGAGCAAACGAGGGAGCCCCGGCCAGATCATCTGGCCGGGGCTCTGTTGCGTTTGAGATCTCGTGCGCTCGTTGCCCTGACGAGGCGGCTAGACAGGTAGGCAGTTAGGAAGTCAGGCAGTTAGGCGCTGACCAGGTGATCCGCAGCGGTTCCGTCGGCTTGTTCGCCTTCATTGTCTCGGAAGAAACGGAAGTAGATGGCTAGACCGATGACACCGAGCACAAACAGTTCACCAAGCACTGCCCACCGCAATGGATCAGTGAACCAATTGCCGACGCGAGCGGGGAATCCAACGATCGTGCGGATGAGAGGCAACACGAAAAGGTTGGCCCGTTCGCCGTTCCACGACTGCACAAACTCAAGGAGCGCCCAACTCACACCAAGAGCACCAATGGCGCCGTAGCGGGTTTCCTTGTTCATCTCTGACCACACGCCTCGGATAAGCGCTGCACCAACCATCAATAACAGACCAGCACCCAGGCGGGTTGCACCGGTTTCGTTGATCCAGATGTTGACCTGTGTCTGCATGTTTTCGAAGAAGGAAACGAGTGAGTTCTGCTGGATGTTGCCTCGCAACACTTGAATTTCCCACCAGCCGTACACGACCAAGTACGCACCTGAAAGCGTCAACAACACGCCACTGATGCGGTTCACCCACGGCAAGATCTTGCGCATATTGGTGGCGATCGAGGTCTTGGCCAAAGCGAGCGCCACCGTCAGGGTCATAATCACGGCTCCCATACCCAAGCCATAAGCCACAAAAACCGAGACACCGTCGATGAAACCGCCCGAGGTAAACACGTTCGAGACACCAGCGATGAACAGGCCAACTGTGCAGCCCAGCGATACCACCGCATAACTGACGCCGAACAAGAACATGGAGACCACTTCGCCGGAGTCACCGCCCTTCTGCAACCGCGGCGTCGACAACTTGAGCTCAAAACCCTTGAGCATGGCGAAACCAAACGGAATCAGCAAGATGCCCAGACCGAACGTGACATACGGCGTGTAGTTGAGGACCGACCCGCTACTCAACAGGCTCGAGGTCAATATGCCAAATGCGCCGAACACAGCCACGAAACCTGCGGTCAACGCAAGTCCGACCTTAAGCGCACGCATGATGTTTCGGGCGGTGGATGTGTCGCTGTCCTTCCCAAGGAAGAACGAGACGTACACCGGAAGCATGGCAAAGCCGCAAGGATTAAAAGCAGCCACGAGTCCCAGCGTGAACGGGAAAGCAAGATCGGCACTAAACATCGACTACTCCGGAAGAAGGTTTTCGTTGATGAGGCGAGTGAGCTCATCTGCGGTCAGAACGCCAGCCCACGATCCGGCCACTTGGCCCTGTGCGTTCAGAAACACCGTGGTCGGCATAACAAAACCACCGAATTCACGAAACACCACCGACGTGGTGTCGTCAGCAAGCGGATAGGAAACACCCGTCTGGGCCGCCAACGCAACAGCAGCCTCGCGGCTGACATCAGCAGTATTCATGCCGACAAAGTCAACACGATCGCCGAGCGCGAGGTGCACTTCTTCAAAGTCGGGCATTTCGGCAACACATGCTGCACAGTTGCTAGCCCAAAAGTTCAGAACCGTTGGTCGACCCTTGAACTCGGCAGTCGAGGCCAACGTCCCATCGAAGTACTCGAATGGCACAATCGGCGTGAGTTCCAAACCATCAACCAGCGATGGAAGATCCGATTGTGGTTCGGCAGGGTCTCCTTCGAGGACATCTGGTGGTTTCACCAAGATGCCGCCGCCGTTCGTTTCGACGGGGTCCACCGCGGCTGCGGCTGCTGCGAGATCGTCATCACTGCCGCCACAAGCGGCCGCGAACAGGCTCAGAATAAGCGCTCCCGCGAACAGCCGGAGGGAAAGCCGGTTGCGGGAGTTGAAATTGTGGAGGGACAATCGCATGTCTTCTCATTCCAGCACGAGACACGACAGTCTCGCAGCACAGTTCGGTGATGACATGGTTCAAACCCTTTGAGGACCTAAGGCAATTCCCCAAAAAGATGACGATCTACGAAACACAACCTTTCGGTCGCCTTTATC
>Ga0115564_10001974_pt1 | contig 18231 bp, 17 predicted proteins | sample COGITO_mtgs_1105_7_FD_88680 | JGI IMG/M metagenome (GOLD analysis project Ga0115564, IMG submission 88680) | Pelagic marine microbial communities from North Sea - COGITO_mtgs_110523 | ecosystem: Environmental > Aquatic > Marine > Epipelagic | place: Germany:Helgoland, sampling site Kabeltonne...
GCTATTGCGCAAACCGGAAAGGTAAATCGCCATCACCGGGCCCAGTAGCGCTGGTCGGAAAGGCCACGGCCCAATGATGCGCCACCACGGGTCTGGCAGCGCGGGGACCTTCATTCCAGAGACTCATCACGTGCTTGAATGAGGTTGACATATGCCATCACGGCTTGGGTGCGCACGTCCGTGCGCCCTTCGGCGGCTGGCACGAGAGACCGATATGCCTTGGACAGATCTTTGCGCACTGACTCCGGTGTGAGGCTTATCTGCTGGGCGATTTCTGGAGCGCTCATCCCTAATGAAGCCAATCCCATGATGGTGCGCTGCCTTGGCGTGAGGTGTGCGAGTGCCGTTTCGCCCACGGCACCAGATGCTACATCCGTTTCGAGCAGCCGATTATGGCTCATTCCAGCAGCGGTAGAAATGAGCAGATCGCACAGTTCGGTGGGCTTCAGCGTGCCGGTTTTGGCGAGAAATGACCAGCCGATGCGTTCACCATCTGTCAGTTGTCCACTGATCTTGCGCATTGGGTGCTGGGAGTGAATCACGATGCCGATGTGCGGGTTTCGGTTGCGCAGGGCAACGCCGAGATCCATGCCATCGAGTGTGTCGCGACCGAGGGCTAAATCGATAAGGGCAACATCGGCGTCCTCCACCAGTGTGGAGGCCAGGGCCACCAGAGGGTCGGTCGTGGTGAGGAGGACCTCCAGGGCGGGTAGGCGTCCGAGCAGCGTGGACATGACGCCGAGCAGGGCAGGGTCATTCTCCACATAGATGAGTCGGGTAGGGCGCACTCGGTGAGCCTGTCACACTGGCGGTGGCGCTGGGCGGTTGATCACAGTTGTGAATTCCGACGTAAATGTTGGTGTGAATGTTGCTGCGATGCTGTGCGGCACTCAATGAGGCTAGGGCGGTTTAAGCCCCACCTACCAGCGAACTTCAGACTGTGCTGTTGGCTGTATCCGGACGATTCCAGTTCATAAGTGCCAGAACGTATTCCAACGGGCCCCACGCCGTTTAATCCGGAGCTCTCCAACTGGAAATTGCCCACTCGGTGACTATTTTGGATAACCTGCACACCCTGTGTCACACATGCAATTTCGCGAAAAGGTGACCGCCATTAGCTGCCGGAATCGGTGCCGAGGTGAGCGGTCACTTCGAGGTCGTTCAAGAGAGCGATTACCCGAGATTTGATGTCATTTCGAATAATCCGAACGGCATCAATTCCCTGACCAGCCGGATCAGCGAGTGTCCAATCTTCATAGCGTTTACCCGGATACCATCGGCATGCATCGCCGCAACCCATCGTGATGACCACATCAGAAGCTTCAACCGCGGCGTCTGTCAGCAGTTTCGGGGTTTGCGCCCAAAGATTTATGCCTTCTTCCAGCATTGCTTCGGCGACAGCAGGGTTTATTGAATCGGCAGGTGCAGATCCGGCCGAGCGTACTTCTACGGCGCCACGGGATAAATGCTCGAGGTAGCCCGCAGCCATCTGCGAGCGACCTGCATTGTGAACGCATACGAACAGCACAGTTCGGCGCTGGTCCATCATCACGAACTCCGATCGGTTTCGGCAATGGGATACGGCAAATCGAGGGGTTCGGGTGTTTTTCTCGGATAGAAAACCTCGGTAATGAGGGCGCCCAGCGCGGCACCAATCACTTGGAAACTGATAAACGCCAACACGGAACCAGGTGCGATACCGGTGAAGGTATCGGTCATGCTTCGCCCGATGGTGACCGCTGGGTTAGCAAAGGATGTCGAGGCGGTGAAGAAGTAGGCCGCGCCGATCCAGGCAGGAACTAGGGCGGGACCCAGGGTGCCCTTACCGGTGCGCGTGATGACGCCGATGACGAGCAGCAAACCAGCGGTGGCGACAACTTCGCCCAACCAAATACCCGGGCCGGAACGGATATTTGTGGATGGCTGCCATGCCATCAGGCCGAACATAAGGTTGGCCAGGGCAACACCGGCGAGTCCGCCGATGATCTGAACTCCGATGTAGGCAGCGCCCAATGGGAGCGAAATTTCACGCCGTGCGAGTTCCACTCCGGTGACGCAAGGGTTAAAGTGTGCTCCGGAGATAGGGCCTAAAATCCAGATTAAAACGCCGAGTGCTGCGATGGTGGATAGCGCATTGACCAACAAGATGACGGCGAGGTCATCGCTGAGACGCTGACCCATGATGCCGGAGCCGACCACGGCGGCCACGAGCAACGCGGTGCCGAGAAATTCGGCAAACAGGCGTCGAGTGATAACGATCATGAGGGTTATCTGATCTCCAAGTTCACAAAACTTGGTCGGAGCAGCACGCGGTCTGGTCAACGACGCGCAGATTTCCGGCAGGCTCTGGGTTTTCGGGGTCATCGTCGGTTACGACATAGACCTCCCAGGGAGTTCCCGCCGGGTCATGGACCCAGACTTTGTCTTGCACCGCGTAGCAGCAGTTTGTGTTGGCTTCATCAAAGGTGGCAAGTCCAGAGTCGGACAATCGCTGTGCTGCACTGCTCACCTCGGCAGTGTCGAAAACCTCGATGCCCAGGTGGTTGAGGGCACCGGCCGGCCCTTCACCGCGGTCTGCACCGGGTACCTCAATGAGGACGAGCTTTAGGGCGGGTTCGGTGACAGCGAAATTGGCATAGCCGGGGCGCAACTTGTGCGGCGCTACCCCGAAAAGCTGGGTGTAGAAGTCGATAGAGGCATTGAGATCAGAAACATTGAGGGCAAGTTGTACGCGAGACATCAGGGCTCCGAAGGCTGAGTGATTTGGGTGGTTCGTACGGTTCATTCATATTTACATTGATCAATAAGGAAGGTAGCATCTATATCGACCGATGTCGAATAGATTTGATGAGTCTGACGGGAGAATGATGGCCACCAGGGTCAGTACGGCATTGATGGAGGCAGGCCCAGCATGTTGTCCCACCGGCCTCACCGAACCCATGGACAGGTCAACCGCAGAGGAATTGGCGCGTTTATTGAAGGCGGTGGCTGATCCGGCCCGACTGCAACTACTCGCGTTGCTGCGTTCAAGCGAGAACTGCGAGGCATGCGCGTGCGACCTCACCGAGCCGCTGGGCCTTTCTCAACCCACAGTGTCCCACCATCTGAAGGTGCTGACCGAGGCGGGAATTCTTGGACGAGAGAAGCGCGGGTATTGGACGTGGTACTTCGTCGTTCCGTCCCGGTTGCACGAATTGGCGGCCGTGCTGGCATGAAGCCCATCTACGGTTCGTGGGTGCTGGTGGTTGCCGCTATTCTGGTGATGATCCCGATCAGTGTGCGACGACCCCGCCGTTCGCCCGACTAGTGCTGCGCGAATGTGGTTTCACTGCCGCGCTAGGGCACGAGCGGCCAGGTTGTGGTGATTGTCAAACCACCGTTTTCGTTGGTTTCGGCACGGGCACTTCCGCCCACCGCGGTGGTAGTTTCGCGAACGAGCGCAAGCCCCAGTCCGGTGCCACCGGGCTTCGCGTTACTCCCGCGATAGAACCGCTCAAAGACCGATGCGAGGTCAGGGTCGGAAACTCCCGGGCCATCGTCGGCGACAACGAGTTGGGCGTAACCACCGTGTTCGGTCACCGAGACTGAAACCTCAGCAGCGGCGTAGCTGAACGCATTGCCGAGGAGCTCATCAACAACCCTTGCCACCGCACCTTCACCGGCAAGCACCAGCACCTGGAAATCGGGCAAGGCAGCAGCAATTTTTACACCGGCAGCATCTGCCTGAACCCGACCCACCGCAATGCGCTGGCGTACAACCTCGTGCAGATCTACCCGCACCGGGAACGCTCCAGCATCGGATCGGGCCAGTGCCAGAATCTGGTCAATGCGGTGCGTGAGCCGGTCAATCTCCACGATTGCCGCGCTCGCCTCGTCCCGTAACTGTGTTGTAGGCGCGAGATCTTCAATTGCCTCTACTCGCAGACGTACACCGGTGAGCGGAGTACGCAGATGATGCGAGGCATCTTCCGCGACGCGCTGCTGCCGACTGACCATAAGCGTCAAGCGCGCAGCCGTACGGTTCAAGGCGCGGGCCACCGAACGCACCTCAGCGGGTCCATCGTCCTCGCGGGCCTGCTGGTCTAGGTTGTCCGCCAAGTTGTCAGCAACCTCAGCCACTCGACGAAGCGGCGTCACCATGGAATAGGCCAAAATCCAGGCGAATAGGGCAGCCAGAATGACAACGGCAGTGACGAATCCGGCGAGCGCCCAGCGAGAGCTGCCGAAAGTCCAATCGCCATCCCAAGCCACAGGGCGGCAACGCCCAGGGTCACAGCCACGGGTCGGTAATCGGCAGTGAAGGGAACGAAGGAACCTATCCAGCCCACCTTGGCCCAAGGATCTGTTGCCAGCGCCACAATGTGGGTGACCACGAGTGCCAGGGTTAACCCGGTAAGAACAATGTGCGTGCGCAAAATTTGAGTACGCCAGGGCAGAAGGCGCCCGGAGAGCAATCGGCTGGAGAGCAACAGCCCAGAAACTGTCACGAGGGTGAGGAGTGCGTAGCTGGTGATTCCTGACGATCTGGCAATGAGCCACAGGGTTGGTTCGGCTCGCTGCACAAGGAGCCAAGCAGCCACGAGCGCGATGCCGGAAATGAACGCGGCAATGGTTACACCGAAAACGATGCCCAGGGTGTGCCGGGACGTGGCTGCTCTGTGTCTGTTACTTGCCGGGAACACGATTGACATTCCATTCCACGAGGTTACGTGCGGCTGCCGAAAACCTGACCCGGCCGTCGGCGGTGACCCAGACCGCTGGAATCTGCTGTTCGTCCATCAGGCGTCGGATGTTGCGGTGTCCGGCGAGGAACCCCGTCTTAGTGAGTGTCTCGGCCACCGCGTTATCCGGGTGCGCCACGGTGACACCGTGCAGGCCAGAGTCAGCCGATGTTCCAGTACGAGGGTCGATGAGATGGTGAACGACTTGGCCGTCGCGATGCCAACGTCGGCGCTGCACCGACGACGTCGCCACAGACGTATCGGCGATACCGAGCACTGCCACCGGCTCTTGACCACATGTGGGGTCATCTACCGAGACCAGCCACCTGTCGCCTCGTGGCCCGGGTCCAAACGTCGCCAAATCACCGCCAGCTGAAACCAGCGCTGACTCCGCGTGGCCGCGCAGCAGTTCCAAAGCTTCGCGAACGGCGTAGCCCTTGCCAATACCACCCAGATCAATGGGAGTTGAACCAACCTTTACCCGAGCCCCGGCCAGGTCGAATCGAGGCTGCCAGGCACGTCGAGGTACCGGTCGAGGATGAGCCGCAGAAGGTGTGGTGTCGGCCGGCATCCGTGTCCAGGTGCGGTCATACCCCAGCGCTTGCAGTGCCGGAAGAACGCGAGGGTCAAAGCGACCGTGGGTGCGCTGATAGGCGGAAAAGGCTTCGGCGATCACCGCGCTGCAGGTGGGTGACACCTCACACCACTTCTTCGCCGCCGCGTTGGCTCGCATGAGATCACTGTCAGGGTTGAAGCGCGTACACGTGCTTTCGACCCGCGCGAACAGCGACTCAACCTCGTCCAGGGCTTGACTGGAATCCGATCGCGGGTTGAGGAGTCGGACCGAGACGGTGCTCGCCATCGCCGAAAAAGTCCGCAGGACTTCGGTTCCTGCCGGATGTAGTGCGGTGGTTCCTTTCATCCGCTGGCCCCGGTTGAGGTATCCGCCGGGGGCGCCGGTGTTGGCTGGGGGGCGGGTTGCGGGGCGGGCGCGGGAGCCGGGTTTGGTTGGAGAGCAGTGGGAGGATTTGGTTGGGCTTGGTTGGCGGGGCCGGGGTTCGCGGTCGCCGTCGTAGGTGGAGTATCGGATTCACTTGATTCGGCGCGAATCCGCAGTTTCTCCAAAATGCGACGGGTGCGCTTTTCCGTGGCATCCACTTCGGCCAGGATGCGCATTACCTCAGGCGATGATTCATTCTGCACAGTTTCTGTAGACGAGACCGGGGTGGCAGAAGCCACAGTGTTGGCCCGCGGGTCGTTACCCACCACCCATGCGTTGGCACCGAGTAAAACCGTTGCGGTAACCGGAATGACAAAGAGCGAGGATAGCCAGCCCGTTCGGGTGGGTAGCGATCCGCGTCGGCTGGCTGACTTAGTCGTCATCATCGTCGCGGTCGTCGTCATCGTCGTCGTACTCGTCGTCGTCGTACTCGTCATCATCGTCGTACTCGTCGTCGTCATCGTCGCTATATGCACCACCTGAGCCGCCGGTGCTGGCATCAGCTGTAGGAGCTGGAGCTTCGGGAGTTCCTGCTCTTGCAGGTTCATTCGGTTGGGGCGCAGCAGTTGGTGTGCTTAATGATTGAACGGGGAGTGTGGTGCTTGAAGTGGTTGGGCCCGCAATGTCAATTGTGGTTTGGTCGCCAGAATTAATGGCAATGCGAAGTGCGCGCGCAGCATCGAGATCTGCATTGGCTTGCGCGAGTTGTTCGCGTGCCCAAATTTCCAGTGATCGCTCTGCCTCTGTGGAAGTGGCGGCGGTCGTGGCCGCAACGCGAGTGGGGACAACTTCAGGTTCAGCCGAGACCACGCCGGGGATGGCGGCTAAGGCGAGGCTGCCACCGGCAACGGCTGCCACAGACGCGAGACCAGCAAGTGCGGCTCTGCTTTTGCTTAACATTGGGGCTCCTTCAGCTTGAGCTGATGCTCTGTAGTGAAGAGTTAATACCTGCGTTGATAGGTGAGAGTTAGCCAGAAGTTAAGTGCAGGTAAAGGAACTGGCTAGGCAGCATTCGCAACCTTGAGGACCCCAACGCCGAGAATCCCGTTCACTCCCCACTGTTCACCCTCGAGCCGCACCTGCGCAGGATCGGCGGCCACTCTGAGGCAGGTGCGGATCGTCACCGGTGCCATTTCACAGGCGCTGAAAGGCTGAGCGGGCCTGGTAACTGATGTGCTCCAGACCTTTCTAACCCACCGGTGCCCCGGCGCCAACTAAGACCACCATTCCATCGCCACCGGGATTACTCTGGATCGGTATGGCTTTCCAGTTATTTGCTAGCCATACGTTTCCAGCGTGATCAATACCCACGCCGGTATTGCGTTGGAGTCCATCAAATCCGTAACCGGTCTTACCCGAGATATTGTCACCGGTAGTGAGACCGCGCGGGCACGTCTGGGCCTCGGTGCCACAAAAACGACTCACCCGGTCACCCTGAAAATTAGCCACCCACACCTGATCGTCACCATCAATAGCAACGCCCCAGGGAATCGTTAGGCCGCCCCCAGTGTAGTCGCGAGCATTTCCTGCAGCGTCAATGTGGGTGATGCGCGGACGCACAGTGGGTTGCTCGTCAGTGATCACTGGAGCTGACGAGCCGCTTGAGTCACCGCAAGGGATCGCGATCACTACCGAATTCGCGACCCACTTAGAGTCGTTACTGTCAATGGCGATCCCGAGCGGGCGTTTCAGTTGGCCGTCAACAAAGGGCGAACCCGCCAGTGGTGATCCATCCGGGGCGAAAGCCGAGACTCCGTTGCCACGAACGTTTGTGACCCAGGAATTTCCCGCCGAATCAATATCGACGTCGAAAGGCTTGGCCAAACCGTTGTCGGTAAGTGCCACGGACCGGGCAGGATCAGCGTCGCGGTAAACCACCAACGAGTCGTTACCGCAGCTGGCCGTAAAAATATCTCCAGCGTCATTACGGGCCATGCCTTGAGGCCAACTGAGGGGTCCCTCGGTAAAGCCAGTGACGTCAGGGGAAAGTGGCTCTCCTTGCAAGGTGAACTGCGACAGGCTGTTTGAAGGGGGAGTCTCAGGGCATTCGCTGCCCTTGAATCCGTAGTTCGATACCCACACGTTGTCATCGCGATCGAAGGTGATGCCAAAGCCGACACCACTGACGCCGCCGCCGCGGTACTCGGTGACCGGTTGTCCAGCTGCGTACGGTTGCAATTTCAACACGGCTCGACCTGCGCACACCGCAATCGGGTTGTCGCTGGGCACGTAGTTATTGCCCACCCACAGACTGCCTTCAGCATCGAAAACGAAGTTTCCTGGAGCATTGAACTGCCGCCCGTTGCCGGTGAACTTCAATGCCAGGATCCAGGAGTTATTGGCTTCAGAAAGCGCCGGGGCATTCGCGTTGGTGCCGGTACTGAGGCCAAAGATGCGCTTGACGTTACGCGCGGGGTCCTTGGCGAGGTTGGCGAGAGACTGTACGGTCTTGGATCCGTCTGTGAACCGCGCTAGGCGTCGACACACCACGGGTGATTCATTGCAGCGCACCAGGATGTTGGCGAGGCTATTGACCGTAGCAAGTGTCTGCGTCTGGTTGCCGTTAGGCGCTGATGCCAGGAAGGAACTGACCTCGCCCGTGGCCGACTCCACCAGATTGCCCACCATGGACGCGGCGTTGGTGAGACCCGGGTTCGTTCCGCCCACTGCGTCACGGGCTAAAAATTGCGCGAGACCATATGCCGATGCCACCGTTGTGAGTTCGTTCAAGTAGACGCGGTCCTGTCCGGGTTCGATGACGGCCATCAGCGTCAAACGCGCCGATAAGTTGCCGCCGGACACCTGGACGTACATCACATCTGCCATGTTTCGGTCTGAAACGTCTGCGCGAAAACCACCCTTGGCCGCGGTGGTTGCGGTGTCAACCACGGTGGCTGAGCCAGGAGAATTGCCTGCGATCCAGGTGGTCACCGTGGCACCGACCACAGGCTGGCCGCCGATCGTTGCTTTGCCGATGACCGTTGATTCTGTAGATGAGGCAACACCGATACCGGTGAGCATGGACACGGCCAGGGCCGCGACCGAACAGGTGGCGATGACAAGGCGCTTCACGCTGAATAACCTATCGCTGCAGGGAGAGGCAAGGGCTGGCAGAGGTGGTGCGTGCTGAGGGAAAACCGCTCGTCCGTTGATCGAGAAGGGGCACCTGGGGCAAATCTTGACCGAATCCAGATTTAGCCATAGTCTGCACGCATGATGGTCGTTGAGGCGCCTGCCGTCGGGTGGGCTGAGACCTTGCGTGAACACGGTCTCAGCGTTACCGCCCAGCGGCTTGCGGTCATGCGTGCCGTGGCCGAGCATCCACACATCACCGCCGATGAAGTTGCTGATGCTGCGCGAGCACACATCGGCGCGATTTCGAAGCAGGCGGTGTATGACGCACTCGGCGTGCTCGTAGACGCAGCCCTGGTGCGGCGAATTCAACCGCAGGGCTCACCGGCGCTGTTTGAAGACCGTGTGGGTGATAATCACCATCACCTCATCTGCCGAGACTGTGGGCGGGTGAGTGACGTGGACTGCGCCGTGGGCTCGGTGCCGTGTTTGACCGCCAGTGACGACCATGGCTTCACCATTGATGAAGCCGAGGTTGCCTACTGGGGACGATGCTCCAACTGTCAACGTGACTTTAGCCGCAACCAATCCCGGTAACTAACAGGAGAGATAAATGGAAAACGACAGCAAGTGCCCGGTCACAGGCTCACTAACTCGCGAGCCTGCCGAGGGTACGTACAACCGGGACTGGTGGCCCGAGCACATCAACCTGGATCTGCTTTCACAGAACCCACCGGCTATTGACCCGATGGGTGAAGAGTTCGACTACGCGGCGGAATTCGCAACGCTTGATCTGGCGGCAGTGAAGGCCGATCTCACCGCGTTGATGACCGACTCCCAAGAATGGTGGCCTGCCGACTACGGCAACTACGGCCCCATGTTTGTGCGCATGACCTGGCATGCTGCGGGCACCTACCGCACCAGCGATGGTCGCGGCGGTGCTGGCGCCGGTATGCAGCGCTTCGCTCCGCTTAACTCATGGCCGGACAACACCAACCTGGACAAAGCCCGACGCCTGCTCTGGCCGATCAAGGCCAAGTACGGTCGCAAACTTTCCTGGGCTGACCTTATGGTGCTCACCGGCAACGTGGCCATGGAAAACATGGGTTTTGAGACCTTCGGCTTCGGCGGCGGCCGAGCAGATGCCTGGGAATCTGACGACACCTACTGGGGTCCTGAATCCACCTGGCTGGCTGATGAGCGTTACAGCGGCGACCGCGTGTTGGAAAACCCGTTGGCTGCAGTACAAATGGGCTTGATCTATGTTAATCCGGAGGGCCCTAATGGTGTGCCTGATCCGCTGGCGTCGGCCCGCGATATTCGCGAAACTTTTGCCCGCATGGCGATGAACGATGAAGAGACCGTCGCATTGATCGCTGGTGGCCACACCTTCGGCAAGACCCACGGTGCCGCGAACCCCGAGGGTGTCATGGGGCCGGAGCCTGAGTCCGCTCCGCTGCAGGAGATGGGACTTGGCTGGAAGAACTCCTTCGGTACCGGAAATGGCGATGACACCATCACCAGTGGTCTGGAGGGTGCCTGGAATTCAACTCCCACCACCTGGGATAACGGCTATTTCCACACGCTGTTTTCCTATGAGTGGGAACTCACGCAGAGTCCGGCCGGTGCCCACCAGTGGATTCCGACCGACCCCGCGGCCAAGACCACGGTTCCTGATCCTCATGTAGCCGGCAAGACGCACGCACCGGTCATGCTGACCACCGATCTTGCCCTGCGCATGGATCCCATCTATGAACCCATCTCGCGTCGCTTCTATGAGAACCCCGAACTGTTCGCTGATGCCTATGCACGCGCGTGGTTCAAGCTGACCCACCGCGATATGGGTCCGATTCAGCGTTATCTCGGCCCGGAGGTCCCCAGCGAAGAACTCATCTGGCAAGACCCGGTGCCCGCGGTCACGCACCCACTCGTTGGCGATACCGACATCGCGGCGCTGAAGGCCAAGATTGCCAACAGTGGGTTAAGCATCGGGCAGTTGGTGTCCACAGCGTGGGCATCGGCATCCACCTTCCGTGGATCGGATAAGCGCGGAGGTGCAAACGGTGCGCGCATTCGCCTCGAGCCCCAGCGTGATTGGGAAATCAACAACCCCAGCGAATTGGGTCGGATTCTGGCCACGCTGGAAGGTATTCAGGCCGACTTCAACACCGGTTCCGGCAGCACGCAGGTATCTCTCGCCGATCTCATTGTTCTCGCCGGTGGCGTGGGAGTTGAGCAGGCAGCAGCCAAGGCGGGTCATAAGGTCGAGGTGCCTTTCACTCCCGGTCGCACCGATGCAACCCAGGCGCAAACCGATATTGATTCCTTCGCCGTGTTGGAGCCCACCGCCGACGGTTTCCGTAACTACCTCGGCAAGGGCCACGTCGTCAATGCCGAGCATCTGCTCATTGACCGGGCAAACTTGCTCACCCTCACACCGCCGGAGATGACGGTGCTGATCGGTGGCATGCGCATGCTCAATACCAATGTGCCGCAGTCAGATATGGGTGTGCTCACGCATCGCAGCGATACGCTGTCGAACGACTTCTTCGTTAACCTGCTCGACATGAGCACTTCCTGGGCGCCGGTTGATGCAGATGAGCAGTCCTACATCGGGCGCACGCGCACCGGTGGCGATCAGCGCTGGACGGCTAGTCGCGTCGACCTGTTGTTCGGCTCAGATTCTCGGCTACGTGCCCTCATCGAGGTGTACGGCGCCGCTGACGGCGAGGCGAAGTTCGTGCACGACTTTATAGCCGCGTGGCACAAGGTGATGGAGTTGGATCGGTTCGATCTGAAGTAACCCAACGTTTGCTGAAGCGGCGAGTTGTCAAAGGTGCCCTCCCTGGGATAAACAGTTAAGTAGGGGAGGAACACACATGGCAGCTCGCCGTTTTCGGTCAGGTGCGGTTCACCGAACCGGTGGACTAGCCCAATAGCCGGTTACGCAACGGCTACACCACGGCCATACCGGGCTTGAGTTCGTGTGCTTTCGCCCAGACTCATCGTCAGCACCACAGGTGTGACGGTGAGTCTGGGGGCAGGCTGTGGATAGCACAGGCATACACAGGCCCCGCATTTATGTGGTGCCAACCCCGCCACCTTGGCCATCGTCGCCTGAGTCAGCACCCATCACGGGTGGTCGACCCGACGAAAGAGCCGTGGCCATCACTCACGCGCAGTCCCTGCAGCGCCTCATCGCCGTCATGGCTGAGGCGGCTGACTCACCGGGCCTCATGCGCAGTCTGGTGTTGGAGGTCCTCAACGGCCACGGTGCGAGGGCGGCTGCATTGGCCTATCTCGACGTCACGGCTCGACTGCGCGTGGTGGGGGCCTATGGGTTCAGCGATGGTGAATTTCTGCTCGGTCAGCAAGCATCTATGTGGGCCCCCGGTCCACTGGGAGATGCCATTCGGCACGACCGCATGCTGGTGTGTGCCACGGCCGATGAGTTGCTGCGTCAATATCCTGAGTTCACGAACGCGGCCCAGGAGTACCCGGTGGTCGTGTCATTGCCGGTGCGCAGTCGAGGGCTGGTCCTCGGTGCAGTCTTAGTAGCCCTCGCTCCCGGATCTGTGGTGGCAGGTGATGATCCCGTATGGAGTGCCCTGGCCGAACTCAGTGGCTGGCACTTGCGCCGATACTCACCCCGGCGAACGGAGTCCCTTCTAGACTCCCGGGCGCCCACCCGCACCCCGGTGCTGAGCGATCGCCAACTCCAGGTACTCCAACTCATGGAACAGCGGCAAACGAACTCGCAGATCGCGACGCGCCTGGGATACAGCACGGCCACGGTACGCGCCGATGCCCTGCATATTTTCCGAGAGTTTCAGGTCCATTCCCGCCACGACGCGGTACGAAGGGCGCTAGAAGCCAGCATCATCGACAGCAGCCAATCCTGATCCCACCGCCGGGATCCCGGCACGATGAGATACATTTGAGACATTACTGAGATGTTTGGGCGAACTTTCCTGGATGTCGCTTCGTATGAGTGTGGAGAAAGGGACTGCCCCATGGCAAACCTCACGGCCGAGGGTGTCGCAACCGCGCGCACCCCCAGCCAGTTGCTCCGCAATTTCTCTCGAGCCATTCAAGGCCGCCTCGACGCCCTAGCCCTACGTTTTCGTCCCGCTGGCCTACTCGGGCGACTCACCCGCGCCCTTGCCCGCACCTGGACTACCGCCTGGTGGATCGGTGTTACCGCCGTGGCCGCATCCGTGGCGTGGGCGTTGGCGTCTGTCGTGGGCATCAGCGCGCCCGTGCCCGCAGCCGTCGCCTCTGTACTCACCGTTGCCCTATCGCTTAATCGTTCGCTGCGCACCGGAGTATCTCTGGTGGCAGCGACCGCGGCAGCCATGGTCGCGGCTTTCGCGCTGTACCAGGTGTGGGGGTTACATGTGTGGACCGCCGGAGTCTTGGTGGCTGTGTCACTCATCATCGGGCGCACCATGCGTTTGGGTTCCGACGGCTCCCTGCAGGTGCCGGCGCTTGCACTGTTTGTCTATTACCTAGGCGATGACCTCACCAACGACGTCATCGTGCAGCGCATCATCGCCACGCTCCTTGGCGTCGTTGTCGGCGTTTTGTTTTCGTTTATTGCCCACCCGGAACGCCCAGAAGAACGCGTCACCGAGCAACTTGCCGGCATCAGTTTTCGTCTCGGTGCGGTGCTCGTTGAGATCGGGCGCGACACAGTGAATGGCTGCACCCGCCGGCAGGCCGCGCAATGGCTCACCGCGAGTCGTGGCCTGGCCGTTGAGGTGCGCAAGCTAGGCGAAATGCTCGACGAGCTTGCCCTCGGCACCTCTACTCGGACAGCCGCGACGAAAACCAAAGTCTCGCGTGGGCAGGCCATTCGAGATCAATACAGCGTGATTTCACAAACCAGCGCGCAGGTAAACGACATTGCGCGCGGGCTCTTCGACGCAACAGCTCGTGGCGACGTGGTGATCCCCGAAGCGCTCGGTGCAATGATCACCTCAACGGGTGCAGCACTGGAAGTTCATGCTTCTGCACTGTCCACCATGATCGCTGATGGGGGCGATCCGCCCACCGGAGTGCTGCGCGCCCTAGACGCTGTAGTGGAGGGGCGTTCCAAGTCGGTGGCTAACCTCAAGACAGTCGACGACACCGGCGCGTTACTTCTGGGTGGATCAATCCTGACCGAGGTGGATCGCATGGTGCATCAACTGGGCGGAAAGTCTGACTCGTAGTAGTGACGAACGCGTTAGGAGAGTAGGCGTCCGTGGCGATGGCGGGTAATAGAAATTGCCTGCTCCTTCACCCAGTGGCCTAGCTCGAGGTAGCCATCGGCCACGATCGGGTGATCATCAACCGCAACGCCGGCAGCATGGGCCGCGGCCAACACCTCAGCGGGTAGCGGAGCCAGAGCTCGGAGGCGTTCGACGTTGCCACCGTTGAGCGTGGCCACAATGTGTTCATCCGCCCACAGCAGTGGTGTGCCTGACATGGATGCAGCCTCAACCGCGATCGCGCGTTGAGTTTCGGTGACTGATCCGTCCGCGAATACCACCACGCCATCGAGTGGGTGATAGCGCAAAATATTGTGCTCACTGCGCAGACCCGTGGGGTCATGATCGCGGGCATAATGAGACACCCACGCATTGCGAACAGATGCCAGCGCGGTATCGAGATCTACATGGCTGCTGGTCCATTGGCCGAAATTGTTCAGATATGACGGGCCACCCGGCTTCGCCCCCGCACCGATGCTGGAGCGTTTCCAGCCACCAAAGGGCTGGCGCTGCACGATCGCTCCGGTGATGTAACGGTTCACGTAGGCGTTGCCGATCTGCACACGGTCCATCCAGTAGTCGATCTCACCCGGGTCAAGACTATGCAGCCCACCGGTGAGTCCGTACTGCGTCGCGTTTTGCAGCGCGATGGCGTGATCAAGATCATCGGCACGCATAATTCCCAGCACCGGCCCAAAGCACTCGGTGAGGTGAAACCACGAATCGGGCTGGGTGTTCCAACGCACACCCGGTGTCCACATATGTGCGCCTAGGTTTGCCGGTTCCACCAACCATGACTCACCGGAATCCAGCGAGGTGAGTCCGCGCAGCAACGCTCCGCTGGGATCGGTGATGACCGGGCCAACGATGGTGGCCGGATCGGTGGCATCGCCCACCTTCAGGCTGCGGACCGCGTCAGCCAGACGGATCGCGAAGGTGGGATCGTCATAGACCGACGCCTCAATAATGCCGAGGCTGGCCGCGGAGCATTTTTGTCCTGCGTGGCCGAATGCCGACTTCACCAGGTCCTTGATGGCCTGGTCCATATCGGCTGCTGCAGTGATGATGAGGGCATTTTTTCCACTTGCCTCGGCATTGAGTCGCATGGTGGGTTTCCAGGTGTGAAACATTTCTGCGGTGAGCAAACTGCCGGTCAGGATCACCTTGTTTACATCGTCGTGGGTGATGAGGTGTTGTCCCACCTCGTTATCCGGCGTGCACGCCAACTGCACCAGGTGGGTCGACACCCCTGCCGTTTCGCAGGCTTCCTGCAGAATCTGCACCGTCAAAGCGCCCACCGCGCGAGCCTCGGGCGCGGGTTTCAAAATTGCCGTCCCACCCGCTGCGATGGCGTGCACGAGTCCGGCAACAGGGATCGCGAACGGAAAGTTCCAGGGTCCAGCCACGACGGTCACCGCGTGCGGGGTCCAGTTGAGTCCGGCATCGACATTGCGCTCGTGGGCGAGGGTGAGGTGGCTGGCAAAGGTGACGAAGTCGATGCCTTCGCTCACTTCGGGGTCGCCTTCGCGCAGGGTCTTGCCGGTGGTGGTGGCCATCACTTCGAGAAGTTCACCGCGGTGAGCGGCGAGAGCATCGGCCATCGCGGTGAGCACATCGCGTCGCTGTTGCCAGGTGGTGTGTTGCCAGGTGGATTGGGCAGCGACAGCCTGGGTGAGTAGAGCGTCAACATCGGCGAAAGACTCCACCAGCGATGGGTCTGCCGGCGCTGTAGCTGCGGCAAGTTGCTCTCCCCACGCGCGATTTCCCGGTGTCGTGAAGTCGGTATCGGCGACGTTTTCGAAGTGTCCATCAGCGCTGAACCGCACCACTTCGGTGCGTCGATCCTGGGTGCGAAATGACTCGGTGGGAACCTGTTCCATGCGCTCAAGTGATCGGATGAAGCGGTTGGTCTCTGACGTCCAGGCGGGGGAGTCGGGGGTGAGGTCGAACAGCGCCCGCAGAAAGTTTTCCGGCCCGGAGTTTTCATCGAGACGGCGGGAAAGATAGGCGATGGATGCATCACGATCCTGCTTTTCCACCACGGGGGCGTAAAGAAGGAGGGATCCACACTCATCACGAACCACGCGCGATTGAGCGGGCGCCATACCTTCGAGCATTTCGATCTCAATGCGATCGGCGGCGTTGAGTTCATCGCGCAGGGTGAGTGCCCAGGCAACATCAAAGAGGTTGTGTGAAGCCACTCCAATGCGCACAGCTCCCGGGTTTCCCCACGCTAATGCGTTGCGCAGCATCAACTTATAGGAAGCATCTACATCGTCTTTACTGTGATAGGGCGCCTGCGGCCAGTCGCGTTGCTCAGCCTCAACCTGTTCCATGGCGAGATTGGCACCTTTAACGATACGAATCTTGATACCCGAACCGCCCTTGGCTTGGCGGTCGTTGGCCCACTGGCACAGGCGCTGCAGCGCATCGTGGGAGTCGGGCATGTATGCCTGCAGCACGATGCCTGCGGGCATCTGGGCGAACTCTGGACGGTTGAGAACGCGAATGAAAGCCTCGACTGAAAGATCAAGATCGCGATGCTCCTCCATGTCAAGATTGACGAAAGAATCGTGTTCTAGCGCAATGGAATACAGCGCCGAGAGTCGCTCGGTGATGCGTTGAAGCGAATCTTCCCAGGCGAGCACGTCAAGGTTGGCACACAGTGCAGAGATCTTGACCGACACGTAGTTGACGTCATCGCGTCGGAGTCGATCGGCCACCATGTCGAAGCGGGTATCTGCCTCTGCATCAGACAGAATCGCTTCGCCAAGAACGTTGATGTTGAGTCGAAAGTTTTCGCGGGCGCGGCGAGAGACATACGCGGAGAACGGGCGATCTTCCGCCGGCAAGATGACGCCCTTCGTTTCACCACCCACGCGCCAATCCACCGCGCGTTCGGCGACCCATGGCAGGTAGGGCGCGACGATACCCAGCATGCGCAGACCCAACCCGTCGATGAATCCCAGCGAGGCGGGCACACCGGTGGAAACAAGGTCGTGCAAGCGCCGAGCTGCCCGGCGTCGATCGCGGATACGCAGCACCTGATCAGTGAGGTCTAGGAGGAGATCGCGGCCAGCGTCATCGGCCAGCAGATTGCCTAGCCGCGTGGCGCTACGTCGTTCTTTTCTGCTGGTGTTGGCTAGCGCGGTAGTCAATAGCCGGGTTGCCCGTTGCACAGCACGTTGCACGCGCTGGGGGTCATCGAATGCCTCGGGCGCAGCGGCGGCAGAGTTCGTGGCGGCGGTGGTGGTGGTCATAGGGGTATCAGACCGGGTATCGATCGTTCTGTCTTGTGCCACAGTGGTCCCATGACTGTCGAAAAAGTACCAAAGCCAAGCGAGGCGCTGCGGGTTTTTCGCCAGTTGGTGGATGGATTACCGCAGGTGATGGCGTCGGCGAAAGACGTGCAGGGGCGCTACCTCTATGTGAACGCCGGATTCGCTGAGCGGGTGGGGCGTCCAGCTCGGGAAATCGTGGGCGGGAGCGTGGGGGATTTCTTTGCTGCAGAGTTAGCCGAGTCCTATATGGCTCAAGACACCGCGGTGTTGGTTGACGGTGAACCACTGGCAGGTCACCTGGAGTTGATCGTGCGTGCCGATGGGCAACTCGGTTGGTATCTCACCTCGAAGTCTCGGTTGTTCTACGACGATGCATCAGTGCTTGGCGTTGCGGTGATGTCGGTTGATCTGAAGGCGCAGATGGATGGCGCTCATGCCGGGTTGGCTCGCATGCTCACAGCGGTGCGTGCGGATGCAGCCGCGCCCTGGCGAGTGGGGGAGTTGGCGGCGGTTGCGCAATTATCCACGTCGCAGTTAGAGCGGCTGTGTCGCCGAACGCTGGGTATGGCACCGCGAGGCGTGCTTCAGCGCCTACGCATCGAAAACGCAGTGCGGTTGCTCGCGACGACGACGTTGACCGCCGGTGAGATTGCGGCAGCATGTGGGTTCTATGACCAGAGCTCCTTTACCCGTCAGTTTCGCTCCGTCCTCGGGTTGACACCGGGAGCTTTTCGGGCGCTGGGTTAATCCCCCGGGGCCTTCAGGATCTGCACACCAGGTGGCGCTCGGTGGGTGGTGGGGATCGCCAGGTTTGGTTGGTGAGGGTGTTGGTGATGGTGACTTCACGGTTGGCGTTACCGGTGAGGGTCCAGGGTTTGTGGTGAATCAGATGGTGATGATGCCAA
>Ga0115564_10001976_pt1 | contig 18227 bp, 24 predicted proteins | sample COGITO_mtgs_1105_7_FD_88680 | JGI IMG/M metagenome (GOLD analysis project Ga0115564, IMG submission 88680) | Pelagic marine microbial communities from North Sea - COGITO_mtgs_110523 | ecosystem: Environmental > Aquatic > Marine > Epipelagic | place: Germany:Helgoland, sampling site Kabeltonne...
ATTCAGAAAAAATGAACCCTACAAAAATTGTTCTTATGGGTAATTCAATCACAGAACACTGGCAAACATACAACCCGCTGTTTTTTAAAGAAAATTCATTTCTTATAAATAAAGGAATTAGCGGTCAAACTACTATTGAAATGTTGTCTAGATTCAACGAAGATGTAATTAAACAAAACCCTCAAGCTGTTTATATCTTGGCTGGCATTAATGATATTGCACAAAACTCTGGCTATATTCCCATAGATGATATTTCAAAAAACATAATTAAAATGGGGTTAATTGCTCAAAAGAATAACATCAAGGTTATAATTTGTTCTATATTACCTGTAACAGAGATAAAGTGGAATGAAAAAATTAAAAACGCAAATCAAAAAGTGATTGAATTAAATCAACAGCTAATTAGTTCATCAAAGAAGAATAACTTTATATACCTAGATTATTACAATCAAATGAAGGAAGAGTTAAGTTCGCTTACCTATGACGGGCTTCATCCCAATAAAAAGGGTTATATAAAAATGAGTACAATTATTAAAAAGTCTATTGCTGAAATTATGAACAATTTTAATTAAATTTGAAAAAAAAACCATGAAAACAATTTTAAAACTTATTGGGGTCCTTTTACTGGCTGTGGTAATATATTTTGCTTATGCAATAATGAATCCAACTAGCCCTCTAGACAGGGTTACTTTTGAAAATAACGAACTAACTTTTGAAGTAGAATATAGTAGGCCTTTTAAAAAAAACCGCTTAATTTTTGGCGATAAATCTGAAGGTGCTTTAGTTCCATTTGGAGAATATTGGAGAACAGGGGCTAACGCTGCAACTAATTTTTCAATTAGTTCAGATATAACTATTTCAGGTATAAGATTAATGGCTGGAAAATATAGATTATACACCGTTCCTGGCGAGAATAAATGGGAAGTGTTTATTAACTCTGAATCTGATACTTTTTTCGCGATTACAGAGCCTGATAGTGCTAAAGATTTAATGAGTTTTACAATTGATTCCCAAAAATTGAATGAAGCTGTTGAGCAATTCACTATTGACTTTATACCTTCGCCGCCAGACGGTCCTTCGTCTACAGGTTTGAGGTTAAGATGGGATTTAACAGAGATTGTAATTCCGTTTAATAAATTTTATAAAGACGAATGAGTTTTAAAAAATTTTTAAAGGCATTTCTATTTATTGTTTCACTTGCCGTAACTATTTATTTTTCTATAGATATTATTCAAAAGAAAAACAACCTGATGGACATTGAGGAGTATAGTCCAAAATCATCACTAGTTGTAGAGGAAAATCCAAGAAACAGTGCCAAATTTCCCTTTGTAGATGTACACAGTCATCAGTGGAAAATGCCGTTAATGGATTTTAGCAATCTTGTAGCTGAAATGGATAGCTTGAACATGGCTTATATGATTAATTTAAGTGGCTCTGGGTTTGCTACATTTGCGGGTAACCAAGACCTTATGGATCTTACATTAACTGAGTCTCTTGAAAATATAAAAAAACAAGGGGTCACTAATAGATTTGGTGTGTTTGTTAATGTAGATTTCAATAAAATTGATGATGCAGATTTTGGCACTAATAATGTTGAAATAATAAAAGATGCTGTTGCACAAGGAGTGATTGGATTAAAGGTGTATAAAAACCTTGGTTTAAATTTAAAAGACAATAGCGGTGAAAGAGTAAAAGTTGATGACAAAAGGTTAAATCCAATATGGGAAATTTGTGGAGAATTAAATATACCTGTACTTATACATAGTGGGGAGCCTTCACCATTTTTTGAGCATATTGATAAGCATAACGAAAGATTTTTACATGCAAGGCAAAAACCTCAAAGTTTTAGAAATTCAGATGAATACCCTTCATTTGATGAGGTTATGCAAGAGCAGTATAATATGTTTAAAAACAACCCAAACACAACTTTTATTAATGCTCATCTTGGTTGGTATGGAAATGATTTAGACAAAATGAGCGCTCAACTTGATGATCTTCCTAATGTTTACACAGAAATTGGAGCAGTAATTGCTGAACTTGGAAGGCAGCCTATCAGAGCAAGAAGGTTTTTTGTTGAACATCAAGACAGGGTTTTATTCGGAAAAGACACTTATAAAAAAAGTGAGTTCGACGTATATTTTAGAATCTTAGAAACAAGTGATGAGTATTTTGATTACTATAGAAAAAGACATGCTCATTGGAAAATGTATGGGCTAAACTTACCTGATTCAATTTTGAAAAAACTATATTATAAAAATGCAAGAAAATTATTCCCTAATATACCTTTAGAGTTATTTGAACCAAAGTCATAATGAAAAAACAACTTATTTTATTTATTGGTATCTGTATTGGCACCAGTTCTTTTTCGCAGAATTTTCAAAACCTTGAATATTTACTTCTTGCCTCGCAAGAAGATCAGTCTTTATTATTTAAAGAATACTTAAACCCTCTGGTCACTAGTGTGAATTTTGGGATGGGAAGTGGATGGGCTCATACCGCCAAAACTCATAAAAAACTTGGATTTGATATTACGCTTTCTTTAAATTCTTTTTTTATTCCATCCAATGCAAAAAGGTTTTCTACTTCTGGGTTAACCAATATTTCATCTTCGTCAGGTTATTTACCAACTGTTCTTGGCGGAAACACAAACGAAACCTTGTCTGTTTCAATAAATGATGACTCCACAGTCTTTCCTCCGAACGAATATAACGCAACGTTTATAGCTCCATCAGGGATCGAAAACGAATTGTCTTTAAGTATGTTGATAACTCCAAATATTCAAATTGGCATAGGACTGCCCTTTAAAACAGATCTAATTGTCAGATATGTCCCAACAACATCTAGTAAAAGCACTGATATTAGTTTAAAGGGAATTGGAATAAAACATAATCTTTTACAACATTTTGGACCGGCAGACAAGATTCCTCTGATAGACTTATCATTACTTATCGCTTATAGTAATTACTCTATTGATTACGACTTTCAAAAAACCTCAAGCCTTACAGGTGTTAGTCAAAGAGCAACAATGGATATGAATAACTATACCGCTAAGCTTCTTTCTTCTATTGACCTTAAGCTGATAACTTTTTACGCTAGTATTGGTTATTCAAAAGGAATCTCCAACTTAAGTGTTTTAGGCTCTTATGATTTGTCTTACAATATCGCAGAAACTGAAGAAGTTATTGTTTTCACGGTTACAGACCCTCTGAGCTTAGAATGGGAAAAAGAATCGATAAGTGGAAACGCTGGGTTGAGTTTTAATCTTCCTGGCATTAAATTATTTGCAGATTATACTTCTCAAGAATATAACTCTGTAACTGTAGGAGTTTCTATTGGTATTAGATAATTCTTTGTTAAAGATTTTTACTCCCTTTTAATTTAAATAAGCTTGATAATAGAATAATCGGTTCCCAGTTTTTAGTTGATGAAGAGTAAAACACATGTCTTGTGCTTTTTGGAGTAAGTAGGTCCCTAGATACTCCGTATCCTATGATTTGATTTTTTGTTATTTTTTCTTCATAGTCAGTCTTAATTTGATCAGAGTTATAATCTAAAAGGGTAACTGGAATTTCTTTATACCCAAGTTTTTTTAGAGCAAAATACCTGTGATGGCCATCAATAATAACAAACGATTTACTGCAACATAAAATAGAAGATATAATAATATCGTCATAGTTGAAAGATTCAATATATTTGATAAGTTTATCTGCTTTTTGTTCAATTATTTCTTCGTGTGTGATTATTGTTTCTACATTAATTAATTTAACCTCTTTGATAATTGATTTGTCGAATTCAATGGAATGCATATCTAATTTTTTTATTAAAGTGGTTGCAAATCTAGTTCTTTATCTGGAATTCTCAAATAACTTTTTTGTTTGAGAGTTTCCATTTGCCTAAGTGCTTCTTTACCAAACTTTAGCTTGTCCCCACTGAAGATTACTCTCCATATTTTTCCATTTTTGGATTCCGAGATATATAATGATCCGTCTGGTCCTTGAGCTAATCCCATGGGCCTGTACTTAGAGTCTTTCATTTGTTTAACAAGTTCTGTGCCTGTAAAGCCATCTGCAAAAACTTCCAAGCCTCCGGCTGGGTCTCCGTTTTCGAACGGAATAAAAGCTACAATATAGCCAGCCTGTGGGTATGGTCCTCTATTGGTAGATCCGTGAAAAGCAATAAAAGCCCCATCTTTATATCTCTCTGGAAACTGATTTCCTGTGTAAAATAATAAGTCATTTGGCGCCCAGTGTGCTGGTAGGCCTAGGATTGGGTCCGCGTAACTCTTCGCCTCTTTATTTCCGTCTCCTCCGTACTCTGGAGCTAACATTCTTTTATTTTTAAAGTGATCGTAATAAGTATAGGGCCATCCAAAATCATCATTTTTTTTAATGAGCATAAACTCTTCTGATGGCAAAATAGAGTTTTCCCATTTAGTATAATAATCTGGAGCATGATTATGAAGGTAGTCTCTTCCGTGATTTACTGCATATAGATTATCTTCTTTCTTGTTCCAAGTAATGCCTACAATACTCCTAAGTCCTGTAGCAAATCTAACCCCGTCGGACTGTCTTTGCTCTAGTTTATTTTCGTCAAACCTCCACACTCCGCCTAGAATATCTAATTGTGAACATGGAAACTCCCCTTTAACAATTGCGTTTGGGTCTCCTGCGGTTAACCTCAAGTCTTCACATGCGTTAGTAGGTGCGCTAAATGTAACATACATTCCTCCTTTACTGTCGAAGGCTAATGATTTTGCGTTATGCCATCTAATTGGATATTCATCAACCATAATAACTTCAGGTTTACCTGTTGGAATAAGTTTATTTGGGTCAAGCTTTTGTCTATAAACAACTAGTTCTGAGCTGTAGTAAAGAAAGCCGTTATGAATTTTCATCTCCGTTGCAAACCTTCCATCATTTGGGTAATCTCCAAACCTTTTGAAGATGTCTGCTTTGCCGTCTCCGTTGGTGTCTCTAAGCGCCATATTTCCCTTGTCCCCTGTGTCTATTCTAAGTTTGATGTAGATGTCTCCATTGCTGTTGACGGCCAGGTGTCTTGCAGGTCCTACGCTATCGGCAACAACTAGTGCTCCAAAACCTTGTGGTAGAGTTAATCCCCCGTTATCTGGGTCAGCAGGCGGAATCTCAAAGATGCGTTTATCGTCAGTGCAAGAAATTAAAAGTCCTATTAATAAAATAATTAATCTAATGTTCATGGTTTAAAGATAGCATATCTTAACAAGACTGTTTACTTTTGCTATAAAGCAACAAAATATATAGCCTTGAATTATCTAAATGTAGAAAATATTTCTAAGTCCTATGGTGAAGTCACCCTTTTTGAGGGCATCTCATTTAGTATTCATAAAGGGCAAAAAATCGCTTTTATTGCTAAAAATGGAACAGGGAAAACATCTATTTTAAAAATTATTTCGGGAGAAGACACAAGTGATTCGGGAGAAATAACTTATAGAAAAAATATTGCGGTATCATTTCTGTCTCAAGACCCAAAGTTCGACGACAACCTTACTATTGAAGAATCAATTTTTAATAGTGACAATCCAATTTTAAAAGTCATCGCAAACTATGAAAAAGCAATTTTAAATTCTGAAGATACAGAAAACTACCAAAAAGCATTTGAAGAAATGGAGCTTTTCCAAGCATGGGATTTTGAAACACAGTACAAACAAATCTTATTTAAGCTAAAGCTTGATAAAATAAATCAAAAAGTAGGAGAATTGTCTGGTGGACAAAAAAAACGATTGTCTTTGGCCAATGCTCTAATTAATAGGCCAGACTTGCTAATCTTAGATGAGCCCACAAATCATTTAGACTTAGAAATGATTGAATGGTTAGAGTCGTTTTTTGCTAAAGAAAACATCACTCTTTTTATGGTTACCCATGATCGATATTTTTTAGAGCGAGTTTGTAATGAAATCATTGAGCTAGACCACGGTGAGCTACATAATTATAAAGGGAATTATTCATATTATTTAGACAAAAGAGAGGCTCGAATTGAAAGGCAAGCTATTGAGCAGGGAAAAGTCAAGCAGCTTTTTAAGAAAGAGCTCACGTGGATGCGTAAACAGCCGAAAGCTAGAACTACAAAGTCTAAATCAAGAATAGAAGACTTTAAAGAAATTAAGCATCTTGCTCAACAAAGAAGAAATGACCATGAAGTGCAGCTTGAGCTAAACATGGAAAGGCTAGGAACTAAAATTGTTGAGTTTTATAAAGTCTCTAAGTTTTATGATGACAAAACTATTTTAAACAAGTACAGCTACCTTTTTCAAAGAGGAGAAAGGGTTGGGATAATTGGTAAAAATGGAACGGGGAAAAGTACTTTTTTAGATATTTTAACTGGGAAAACAGCTCCAGAATCAGGTAAGGTAATCATTGGAGATACTATAAAGTTTGGGTACTACACACAAAATGGTATTAAAGTCAAAGACTCCCAAAAGGTGATTGATGTAGTTAGAGATTTTGGAGATTACATTCCTTTAAAAAAAGGAAAACAAATAAGTGCCCAACAGCTTTTAGAGCGGTTTTTATTTAGCCGACAAAAGCAGTACGACTTTGTTGAAAAATTAAGTGGCGGGGAGCGAAAAAGACTTTATTTATGTACCGTTTTAATCCAAAACCCTAATTTTCTAATATTAGATGAGCCTACTAATGACTTAGACATAGTGACTCTTAATGTTTTAGAAAGCTTTTTGCTAGATTTTCCTGGATGTGTCATTGTGGTCTCTCATGATCGATATTTTATGGACAAAGTTGTTGATCACTTATTAGTATTTAAAGGAGAGGGGCAAATTGAAGATTTCCCTGGAAATTATTCAGATTACAGATCTTACGAAGACAGCAGGCCACACGTTTCTAAAAAAGAAATTAGTGACGGAAAAGCCTGGAAAGAGCCAGTAAAAAACAAGCTAAGCTATAATGAAGAAAAAGAGCTGAAAAAAATTGAAAGTAAGATAAAGACTCTTAATTATGAAAAGAAAGAGATTGAAAAAGAATTTTTACAAGAAGATTTGTCTCAAGAAAAAATTCTATTGATGTCTGGTGAGTTGGAAAAAATTATTGCTGAAACAAATGCAAAAGAGGAAAGGTGGTTTGTGCTATCTTCTAAATTAGAGGAATAAAAAAAGCCCTTTGAGGGCTTATCTTATTTGTTTGAATGTGAACCGTCACAATAACCATTTAAGTCACTTGTGTTTCCACATCCACATTGGGGTTTGTTTAAGTTTGATCTCATATTAATTAAATTTTAGTTTTGCTGATAATTCAATTTCATTTAAAATTAGTTTGTCTCCTAAATTCTTGAAAAAACTGCCAGAGGCGTACTTCACGTCATATTTAGATCTGTCAAAAACTAAGTCAGCAATGTAACCTTCATTACTTTTAATAAGCGAAAAGCTTATGGGGTGGCTAATATCTTTTATAGTTAAAATTCCAGAAGCAGTATTGTTTTTAACTGAAGTTACAGTTAGATTCGCTGTAGTGTATTTATCTACTGCAAAAAAATCCTCAGACCTTAGGTGGCCTTCTAAACTCTTCTTGCCTTTTCCTGTTAAATCATCGCATGTAAGTGACGTCATATCTACAGAAAAAACTCCACTTATAATTGTGCCGTTTTCCATTAAAACATTACTGTCGCCAAACTGTAACGATCCATTATGGCCACTTCCGGTTACTTTTTTTCCTTCCCAGCTTAAGGATGATTCAGAAATGTTTAATCCATTTTGACTGTACATTGATACTGTCACAATTAAAGAAAAAACAATTAAAAAAAGTTTATTAATATTCTTCATTTATAGTTTTTTTGATGTTAGAAAACGAAACTACATATAATTTATAGAAAAAATTATAACTTAACATTTAATTAAGTTTTAACAACGACATGTTTAAAAAGAGTAAAAGAAAAAAAACACTAAATCTTTGGGTGTTTATTGTTTTATTATTGTTGATATTTCTATTTTATACATTTCTGTAAAAATCAATTCTTATGAAAAAAATTGAGTCAATTAATTTAATGGAAAAGTTTTCTTTGTTCACAAAAGAATGGACTCCACAAGTCATAGGCGAGTTAAATGGACAATATGTAAAAATCTGTAAACTTAAAAATGATTTTGTATGGCACGCTCACGAAAATGAAGATGAACTATTTATGGTTTTTAAAGGAACTTTGTTGATGGATTTTAGAGACGGCAAGACTGTCGAGGTAAAAAAGGGAGAGATTTTAATTGTGCCAAAGGGGGTTGAACACAGGCCTCGCACAAATGGAGAAGTTGTTTTTAACTTGCTTTTTGAACCTAAATCTACTGAACATACTGGCGGAGTGGATACGCCTTTGGAGGTGAAGAAATTAAATTGGATTTAAAAAATTAAATTTACTCTTCGACTTCAACTATTTTGTTTATTCTATTTGCTAGTTTAAAATCTAGCTCTGTAACCCCGCCTGCATCATGAGTTGTGAGTCTGATGTCTAATTTATTATAGGTGTTTTTCCACTCCGGATGATGATTTAATGCTTCACATTCAAAAGCAATTCTATTCATCGCAGACATGCAGTCTTTAAAGTTGTCAAATTCGAAATCTGTATGAAGCGCATCCTGGTAAAAATCCCAATCTTGTAAAGATCCTATTTTGTTTTTTATTTCTAAATCTGTAAGTTTTTTCATAATCAATAATTTTTTTTACAATCTAAAAAAAACAACCTCCCTGACATGTTAATTAATAGTTAAAAGGTCTATTATACATAGTTTTTTAACAAAAATTTAAGTTGATAGAGGTGTAGTTTGTTCTTATCTTTGAATATAATCATTTAAAAATTCAACATGAAAAAAATTACTTTTTTAACTTTTATGATGTTAGGCATCATCTCTAATGCTCAAACACAATATAATTTTGACTGGAATATGCAAAGTACCAATCAACAAATCACCATCGATGTTGGAGATACTGTGGTTTGGACATGGGGGTCTGGATCTCATAATCTAATATCTACATCTGGGACACATACTTTTGACAGCGATTATCATGGGCAGGGATATACCTATTCTTTGACTTTTGATGAGCCTGGAGTTACAGACTATACTTGTTCTCCTCATGCCTCCATGTACGGAACAATAACTGTAAACTCTTCAATGTCTATTGACGAAAATGAAATATTAGGGTTAACGATTTTTCCTAATCCTGTTTCTTCTGGATATGTAACAATAAAGACGGCTGTTAGCGGAGTAAAAAAAGTTGAGCTATTTGACGTAAGTGGTAGAATGGTTTTAAAGACATCCATAAATGCAGATATTTTAAATGTTAGCTCAATTAAATCTGGAGTATACTTTATTAAATTGTCTGTTAACGGAATGGTCGAGACTTCTAAATTGATAATTAGATAAATACTTTGTCAAACTGATAAAGTGGTTTAATATTAATATCTTTATGTACATGAAGTTTAGGTTTTTGTTTTATTTTTTATTTATCACAAGCCTACTTAGCGCTCAAAAGTATGCTACAAGGTCTGGCAAAACTTCTTTTATAGGAAGTGAACAAACCTTTGAGCAAATTAAAGCGATAAATAATGTTTCCACTGCTATTGTAGACTCCTCTAACGGGGATATTGCTATACTTCTTTTTGTAAGTGCATTCGATTTTAAGATAGCATTAATGCAAGAGCATTTTAATGAAAACTATATGGACTCCTCTGTGTATCCAAAAGCGAATTTTGTTGGAAATATTCAAAAATTTTCCTTAGGCGAATTGACTGAATATGAAAAAAATCATAAAATCATTGGGGTCTTAACAATTAGAGGTATAGAAAAAAATGTCACCATAAATTGTCAATTAAATAAAGTAAATGATAGGCTCTATTTAAAGGCTGATTTTAGTGTCTTAACAAGTGATTTTGACATCCAAGTTCCAAAAGTTGTGAGAAATAAAATATCAAAAGAAATTAAAATCAAGGTGGATTATGAGCTCATTGAAAAACTATAAATGGATTTTATTTATAATTGGAGGGATTATGGCTTGCTCATTACTTTTGGTAAATTTTGCATATCAAAAAGAAGTCCCTATTTCGGAAAAAGAAGCTGTTTTTTCAGGTACAGTGTCTGATTTTTTAACTTCAAAAGTTGTTGAAAACTCTGTTGTTGTTTTAAAGTCTACTGTTACTGCCGTTAGAGGTGAAGAGCTTGAGTTGGGTGGGGTAATAAGCATACAGCACCTTGAATCGAAAAGTCTCAGTTTCAGCAAAATTAATAAGGGAGACTTGATTGTCGTAAAAGGAATTTACTTAGGCTATGATGACTTGTTTGAGGAGTATAAATTAATTAGCTGTATATTGTTAAATGATGAATAAATTCTATTGTTTTATTATTACTTTTTTGTGTAGTGCTTTTGCTTTTGGGCAAAACTCACTCTTAAACGAAATAACCGCAGATTCTGAGTATGAAAACACGTTTGAGATGCCTGCATTTAAAGCAATGAAGGTGGTTAACAACCAGTCTACAAAATTAGCTGGAAAGGGCGATCTGTATCTTTATGTTGGCCACAGGTTTGGGGCGATCAAGGGCGGTATAAACTCATTGTTTGGTTTAGATTATGCCAACACCAAAATAGAAATGTTATACGGACTATTAAATCAAGTCCAAGTCGGCTTTAGTCGTGAGTCTTTCAAAAAAACTTATAATCTTCATGTAAAATATGCAATCAAAAGACAAACAAACAATTTTCCTGTTTCAATAGTAGGCTACAATAGTATTAATCTAGACACTTCTTTAGATGAAAATGTGTATCCAAATCTCAACTACAATGAAAGATATGTTTATATTTCGCAGCTCCTTATTTCAAGGAGATTTAGTGACAACTTCTCTTTGCAATTATCACCTTCTCTTATAAAGCATAATTTTTTGACAACCCAAGCTAAGACAGACTATAATTATGTCTTAAATACTGGAAGCAGATTAAAAATATCCAAAAGAAGCTCTTTTAATCTAGACTACTCTTATCATCTAAATCGAAAAGAAAATTCTAGCGAAAAAAATGTTCTAAGTATTGGTATTGACATGGAAACCGGTGGTCATGTTTTTCAATTGTTATTTTCTAACACACAAGCTTCAGACGAGGCTGGTGTTTTAACCGGAGCAGAGGGAGACTGGTTAAAAGGAGATGTGTTTTTTGGATTTAATATTTTAAGAGTATTTTAAAACCTAATTAAAAATGAAATCAAGAAGAAAATTTTTAAAGGAAGTTTGTCCTACTGTAGCTTTTGCGTTTTTTGGAATTTCTTTTTTAGAAGCTTGCAGTACTGACGAAGCTCAAAATGACGGCCCTAATAACGGGGGCAATAACGATGGGGTTGGATTTGTTCAAGATGGAAATGTTTACACCATTGACTTAACTAGTTCAAACTTCAGCTCTCTAACTACGGTTGGTGGTTGGATGAATGGATATTCCTTAGGCTTGCAAATGCTCTTTCTAAGAATCTCTAGCGACACAATTCAGGCATATAGTAATGCCTGTCCACATAATGGAACAAGGAACTTGTGGGAGTTAAATGGAGATAATTTTAGGTGTAATGATCATGGTAATTCTTATTCTTCAAATGATTGCTCTGGAGCCTCTGGATCTTTAAATTGTTACAACTCTTTAATTGAGGGGAATTCTTTAATTGTTACTGCCTGAGAAATCGCTAATCAGATTTAGAGTCCTTCTTTTTGTTGTTAAGCACAGGAATCTTTGTGATTCCACGGCTCATAAGAGATGGCTGATCAAGCTCTATCTCTTTGATATTAAAAATTTGCTCTTATTAGTCGATTAGTTTGCCTTTTTTATATTTTTTTATTTGACGTTTAGAAAAATTTTGAAATAGTGTTTCTTCATCGTAATCTGATAAATATGGAAACCCTTTTTTTAAGACAATAGTTTTTCCGTTTTCAAAAAAATTAGGAGTGATATAAACAAGCTCAAGTTGTTTGTTGCTTGTTAGGCTGGATATTTTTAGTCCATTTATTGTGCTTACATAGTTAATACTAAAATTAATTAAATGAAACCCTCTATTGTCAAAAACTGTTGTTTTTCCAAGTGTATTGATTTCTGGATATACAACATCTCCAGGTTTTACATAAATTTCTGATTTGTCAAATCCTAAATAATTTGCTATAGACCCATCGCTATGTTCGATTTTAACAGAGTTCATGTTATCGTAAAATGAGTATGTTTTTGTTAAATCTGGTTCATGCTTGTCAACTACTTCAATTACAATGCCCTTTCTTGTCGGGTAAATTTCTTGAGTTATATCACTTTTAAACGAGTAAGCTTTCCACCCTTTAGGTTTCTTTTTGTTGGAGTATTTTGAACCCAAGTATCCAAGTTCTTCGACATTCATTTTTGTGCCTTTTTTATAAGGTAAAATGTAAATAAAGTCTTGATCTAGATTTGGGTTTATAGTTTGTTGAAAATATTTGTACGAGTAATTAAAGCCTATGTTTTCATCTGGATTTGATGGCTTAAGCGTAATAAATTTTCCTTCAGCTTTATTTAGCTTCTGAATTATTTTACTAGGGGTAGACGTGTTGGTAATAAAACTAAATTCTAAAATTGCAGTAACACTGTTTGGAGTAAACTTTTGATATCTTAAATTAACTGTCTTGTCTTCATTTCTCTTGTGCTCGATTTTAAAGTCTTGAGAGAACGAAGATGTAAACAAAAGAATAAAAAAATATAAAAAGTTTTTCATAAAATTAAATAATTTTAAATCTAGGAATTCTAACTCAACCCTTATTTAATTAAGCGCACTTATTTTTACAATAAATTTATAAATGTTTTAATTATTTGACAAATAGTTTCAGCTTTTTTGTGTCTTATAAAAAATAAAATTGATAAAAATATGTGTTAGTGATTTGTATAAGAATATATTGTTTATTTTATATTTGCAGCTAATTAATTCAACTAAAGGTTATCTAATATTATGTTGCAATATTTCAGTCAAGATGTTGGTCCAATTAAAATGACTAAAGTTCAATATTTTTCAATCGCAATTTGTTTCTTAATGAGTGTTTTGGACGGGATGGATGTTCTGGTTGTGTCGTATTGTGCGCCTGCCATTGCCCAAGATTTGGATCTTGGGCCTAGAACACTTGGAGTTGTATTTAGCGCAGGGTTAATAGGAATGGCAATGGGTGCAATATTTTTAGCTCCATATGCAGACAAATTTGGCCGTAAGAAACTAATATTAGTAAGCGCGTTTATAATGGGCTTAAGTGTCCTTTTAACTGCTTTTAGTGAAAACATTTTTCAACTAGTATTTATGAGGGTAATTAGTGGCCTTGGAATTGGCTGCATGCTCGCAACTACGGCAACATTAACTTCAGAAAATGTCTTAAACAATTCAAAAGATTTTTGGGTTAGTTTTGTTATTTCAGGCTATCCTGTCGGAGCAGTATTTTCAGGATATATTGCCGCAGCGGTTATCCCCTCCTATGGATGGGAAAGTATGTTTATTCTTGCGGGGTTAGTGACTCTTCTTACTATTCCGTTATCCTATTTTTTCTTAACAGAATCGCCACAGTTTTATTTAAAAAAACAACCCCTAGGGGCGTTAGAGAAAGTAAATAAAATTTTTGTTAAAATGAACTTTAAAACTTTAGATCGACTTCCTGAGGTTGAGCTAAGTCTAGTCAATAACTCTCAGTTTTCTCAACTGTTTACAAGCAAGTATAAAATATCAACGCTACAGTTGTGGGCTTCGCTTTTTTTTGCTTTTGGGTGTTTGTATTTCTTAATCAGTTGGATCCCAAAACTCGCAACTGATGCTGGTTTGTCAATTGAACTTGCTATTTATGCGGGGAGTATTTTTAATGTTGGTGCTTTTTTTGGAATAATTTTGCAGGGTTATTTTTCCTCAAAAATTGGCTTAAAAAAAACTATATCAATATTTCTATTACTAACTTTTTTATTAATGGCGTCATTTAAATTTTTTATAGGAACAGATATTTTATTGCCTGTTTATTTTTTACTAGGATTTAGTTTGCAAGGGGGGTTTGTTGGATTATATGCCGTAGCCGCAAGACTATACCCAACTGAGTTCAAGACTACAGGAGTAGGTTGGGCTATTGGAATGGGTAGGATTGGCGGCATATTAGCGCCATTAATTGGTGGACTCTTTATATCTATGGGGTTAAGTCTCTCCGCTAATTTTTTTGTTTTTTCAATCCCCGCTTTATTTGCTTCAGTCCTTACCTATTATATGTCTTCTAAAAACATAACTTAAACAAATTAAAAGCAACAAAAGATGCTTATTGTTTGGCTTTTTTAACTTTCTTTTTTGCTATTGGCAAAGAAGAAACTGAAAACATCTTCCATGAATTGTCTGTTTTTTTATACATATAAATTCCTCTACCTTGAAAAATTCTTTTATAATCGTTGTTATATCTAGAGTATGTTGCGTCAAACATGTAAGCGTCTTTTGACAGCCAGACGATTCTAGTCTTATCGAGCAGGCTATACTTATATCCGTCTTGAACGTTAGCTCTCATTTGTTTGTAAAAAGTAATTAGCTCTTTTTTGTTTGAAATTATTTGAGGTTTATCTAACAAGGAAAAAGTTAAGGGGTATGTAAAGAATGAGGCTATTTTTTGATAATCAGCGTACTCAAAAGCTTTGCTGTACTCCTCCCAGTTCTCTATTATCTGCTTTTCAAAAAAAGCTTTTTTCATTACTTTAACCTTTTTTTGGACATTAGACTGAGAAAAAGTAAAAAGTGGTAATAATAAAGCTAGTATTAATGTTTTTTTCATCTTTGTATAATTTTATTAATACTAATATAAGAAATAGCAAAGTTAAATGAAAAAGGAGTCTATTGATCAATAGACAAAACCTCAAAAGATTCTATTAAATTATCCGTTACGTTTATTCTAAACTCTAATGGGTTGCAACAAGTCTCGCAGTCTTCAATAAATTGTTGGTTTATAATTGAAGAATCAATCATTTTTAATTGATTTTGCCAACAGTGTGGGCAGTCAAAATAATATTCAAGCATACAAAAAGGTTAGAGATTTTCAAATGGTGTAAATATATTTCAGATTTACAGTTGACAAGCTTTATTGTTTAAAAAAGTAAACATAAGCAAAACAGATGAAATTTATTATTATACAAAGGATTATTGTCTTATTAACCCAGCTTAAACTTTTCCGCTTTTCCATACTATAAATATAAACTATTATAAGAGGTCGATCTTATTGTTTAGTTGTTTTTCAAAATGATTATATTTATGTTTCAAAAACCTAAACTTGATGATGACTGCTAAAAACTTACGCTTACACACTGATTCAATATTTGGTGGTCTGCTTAGTGATGGTTTTTTTGTTGGGATGTTAATCTTACTTTTTATTGCTATAATTTTCTTGATTTACAAATATTTTGAAAAAAAGTAAAGGTTTTTACTTAAGCCCCAAAAAGAAGAAAATATAGCAATAATTTAATATCTTTATCAAACTTAAAAACAACAATTAAACATGAAAAACTCAATTTTACCTATCGCTATTTTTGTAATTACATTAATTAGCTCACCACAAATAACTGCACAAGAATTTAAAGGCTTAGATAAAAGCCCTATGGACATGGCTGCGTTTCCTAGTAGCTACAGAGTGTCAGACAAAATAGTTAAAGTAATATACAGTCGTCCTCAATTAAAAGGGAGAGACTTAATGAAATTAGCACCACCTGAAAAGGTTTGGAGAACAGGTGCAAATGAAGCGGTAGAAATAACATTTTATAAGGATGTTGTATTTGGAGGAAAGGCAGTAAAAGCAGGGGTTTATTCTCTGTTTGTAATCCCTTCTTTAGATGAAGATTGGACCATAATTATTAATGAAGCAAAAAATGTTTGGGGCTCATATTCTTACAACCAAGACCAGGACGTTGTCAGAGTTGCTGGCATATCGTCTAAAGTAGAAAAAAATGTTGAAGCTTTTTCAATGATGTTTGAAAAAGACATGACCTTAAAAATGGGATGGGGAAATATGGTAATTTCAGTTCCTATAAAATAACCTTTAGGCCAAGACTTCTTTACAGCTAGTCACGCATAAAGATGACTTCTTCAATAAATGTTCCTTCTTGTTGAGGACAACCGGTATCGCTGGCTTGAACCTCTTGGAAAAGTGTTAGTGTGTTGCCAGATAGTGTGGCTGATAAAGGCCCATCTCCTAAATCGAACACGTATGAGTTTGAGCTATTAGATTCAATCATATAGCTTACATCAAAACTACCTGCAATCTGACAAGGAATAATGTTGCCGCTTTGATCTTCATTGTCATATATTGTAGCTTCTCCAGCTCCATTATTAAGGGTCATGTAAGACTCAAAATCACAGGAGTCATTATCTTGGTCAAGTTCTCCGCAATCGGTTGAGGAAATAAAATTCCAGCGTCCTTCAATAGAATTTGAATCATTTGAGTTGTCGTCATCGCTTGAACAAGCGAAAATTAATAAAGAGGAGATTAAGAGTATTTTTTTCATAGCTAGTTTATTTAATTAAATATAGTCAATGTTTACTAAAGAAGGTGGGCGCATGATTTATTGGGGTCAAAATTTTAACAACAGCCACAGCTTTTTTGAGAGATGTGATTTTTTGATTTTTTAATTTTACAAGAATAAACAGGGTATTTAGCAAGAAATAATTCTGCTAACATAACATTAGAAATGTAGTTGTCTCCTCCAAATTTATTTCTTAAAGCAGAGCCAAATTCTTCAATACTATATAATTTATTCTCTAGCTCTAATGGGTTGTTCTCGTTATCTTTCATCGTTACAATTTACAACAATTGTCGTTAATTCTGCTAGCATAAATAATCTAGCGAGCTCTTAATAGTTCAGTCCAAGCATTCCCCTTGGGTCCAACTTGTAATCCCGCTTACCTCTGCGTAACAAGCATTGTCATAAGTTACATCATTGCACCCGCAAACAGGTTCGTAAATTTCTATACATACTGTATCGTTCTGTCCAGCCACAACGCAAGGGATAATCTCTGGACCATCAACACATCCAAACATTAAGACTAATCCAATATATATATGTAGTGGTTTTTTCATACCATAAATTTAAAAAAATTTTTTATTTTACTAAAATTGTATAAATTAAAAGAAGGGGGTCTGCCTATGGTTAAGGATTGTTTTTTTAAAGTTTTAATTTGCTTTTATTATTTTTTCAACCAGTTTATCTCCAGAGTCTAAGGCTGTGATTTCAATTAGATATACACCAAGAGGTAGGGTTTGAATTTCGATTACATGCTTATTTTTCGAATGACTAATTAATCTTCCGTTTAAGTCGTAAATATTAGTTTGGTATTTTAAATTTGCTGGAACATCAATGTTAACAACATCTGTTGCCGGGTTTGGATATATACGAACAGCTAAATTTGTTAATCCGTTAATCGATAGGGCTGAGTCCAAATTATATTTATAAATCTCTGTCACATATTGTGAAAAACTAGTACCGTTAATGATATACACCTCTCCGTTGATTATAAATGACGCTGGTGCCCAACGAGAGGCTTCAGGATGAGGGGGCATTTCTTCCCAATTATCAGAAATAGGGTCATAAGCCCAGAACTCCCCTGTTTCCATAGAGTCATGGTTATCTCCATCACCACTCAACACATATCCTAAGCCATTGTATGAAAATTGTGTTCCCGCTACTCGTCCTTCTACTGGTAATGTTGCTACTTGAGTCCAAGTTTCAGCCGTAATGTCGTAACGAAACCAATCATTATAGATGTCATTTCCGTGTCCAAAGCCCGTATAAACGTAATCATTAATCCCAAATTGATATGGATGATGTCTTGGTTGTGAAGGCAAGTCGTCTTTTTGAGACCAGGTGTTTAATGTAATGTCGTACTCCCACCAATCATTCAGGTTTTCTGCTGAAGTATTTCCTAGCCCTACAAATACTTTCCCGTTGTGTGCTATCATCGCTGGATGTGTTCTTGCTGCACATGGACAAGGGGCTAGTTCTGTCCAGCTCATGTTTAAAGGATCAAACTCCCATAAATCATTTAATAACGACGTTCCATCATGTCCAAATCCAAAGTATGCTTTACCGTTCCAAGTATCGCCAATCGCAAATCCGCGAGCTGCTCCGGGAAAAGGAGTGAGTTCTGTCCAGAATCGTTTACAGGGTCATACTGAAAAAAATCATCTCGTTCTCCAGAATTCGAATTTCCAGCTACAATGTAAC
>Ga0115564_10001982_pt1 | contig 18195 bp, 20 predicted proteins | sample COGITO_mtgs_1105_7_FD_88680 | JGI IMG/M metagenome (GOLD analysis project Ga0115564, IMG submission 88680) | Pelagic marine microbial communities from North Sea - COGITO_mtgs_110523 | ecosystem: Environmental > Aquatic > Marine > Epipelagic | place: Germany:Helgoland, sampling site Kabeltonne...
GATTATGCTAAGGCCATTGCTGATTTTGATGCCACGGATACACTAACTCCGCAACACATTGATGCCCCACAAGGGCATAGTGTGGATTATTGGCGTGGACATGCTTATCTTGGGGCAAAGAACTATGAAAAATCTTTATTCTATTATAATAAGCATATCGAAAAAGTCACAGCAGATTTTGGTGAAGACTGGGTAGAGCCCGATACTTTTCTTAATATAGCCATTGCCCATTATGAAAACCAAAGCATTGACAGTATGCCGCATTATCTTGATAAAGCCCTCTACTACTATCAAGACAAAAATGCGGATAGCAAATATTATTATGCCCTTTACCAACAGGCAAAAGGCAATTCTCAAGAAGCCTTAGAATGGGTAGACAAAGGAATTAAAGATTTTTTTAACGGCCATTCCAAAGAACGGCCCTATATTGAAGAAATCAAGCAGGTCTATGTCGAGCAACTAATTGAGCTAGAAAAGGCATTAAAAAACCCCACCAAAAGGTAGGGCTTAGTAATTTAATTTGTACGTTTTTTATTTACTCCACTCAGCAATAGATGCTTTGTTCATACGAACATAGTCTGGATTCCCAGCTTTTTCAGCCAATGCTAGCGACTTCTTGGCAGAAGCAATGGCGCCTGCTGAATCATTCAATCCAGCAAGGATCAATGATTGCTGACGGAAATACCAATATGCATCATCTTTGCCTTCAATGGCTTTAGCGATCCATTCTTTGGCTTTTTTCAAGTCTTGACCTTCTTGTAAAAAATAAACAGCGGCATTGTAGTAATCTCGATGCTCTGGTTTATTTTTTAATGTCTCTTTGATAGAAGCCGACGCTTTAGCAACCGTGGGTACACCAAAAGGCATCGCAATTCGTTTTGTATCCCAACCGATGTTTAACGTAGCACCATTGTTATTTAAATTAGAAATCCAAATGGTAAAGGATTCAATCGTTCCCGTTTCTTTGGTCTCAACTTCCAATGTAGCTGCAACCTTACTGGCGTCCCAATCTGCTGGAGTTCCCCAGTTTTCGGTGGCGGTATAGAAAAATACTTCCCATTGCTTTTCTCCAGGACGGGTGAAAATAGCATAGCTTCCCGCTGCCAAAGTTTGATCACCAAAAGTAACTGCATCGCTGAAGCTAATCACTGTGTTCTTGTTAGCTCCTGTTCGCCACATTTCTCCATAAGGAACCAATGCTCCCATAATCTCTCTTCCTCGCTTGGCAGGACGAGAATACTCCACAGTTACCTGTGTAAGCCCTACTGTTTGTTCGATTTTGGCAGCTGGACTTGGTTGAGGCGTTTGAACTTGTGCCATGACTGCAGTTGAAAAACTGAGTGTTAGCAAGTAGATTAATTTTTTCATTATTTATGTTTTTTTGAATTACCCAAATGTAAAAAATGTTTCATTAACCACAAGGAGAAGCATGAATTCAACCCCATTAAAATTATTTTAATCTTTTTTGTTTAACAATTAGATTAAATCATTAAACATATCTATCTTTAAGCAAAAATTAAGTAGAATGGTATACCGATTAAAAACGGTTCAAAAATTGCCCATTTCTTTAGAAAAAGCTTGGGATTTTCTTTCTGATCCAGGGAATCTTAAAGACATTACCCCAGACTATATGGGATTTAAAATTTTAGCGGGAGCTGAAGAAAAAATGTACGCAGGTCAAATCATCAAATATACAGTAACCCCTGTATTGGGAATTCCTTTGGGTTGGGTAACGGAGATAACGCATGTTAGAGACAATGAGTACTTTGTCGATGAGCAACGTTTTGGTCCCTATCGTTTATGGCATCACAAACATTTTATCAAAGCCATTTCTGGCGGAGTTGAAATGATTGATATTGTTGACTATAAATTACCCTTTGGAATATTTGGACGCATTGCCCACCCTCTTTTTGTGAAAAGACAATTAAATCAAATTTTTAACTATAGATATAATAAGCTGATCGAGTTGTTCGGCGCATATCGGGATTAAGTAGCTATGAAAAAGAATATTTTAATCATTGGTGGTTCAAGCGGAATAGGTCGTGCGTTGGTGGATATACTAGCACCAGCACATAACGTTTACGTAGCCTCAAGAAGCGACGAATCGCTCAACAATACTGGGGTAAACTATTTAGCCTTTGATGCATTAAGTGATGCCTTGGATGTATCTGCCTTACCCGACCAACTTGATGGCTATGTTTACTGTCCAGGTTCAATCAATCTTCGTCCTTTTCGCGGACTAAAACCAGAGACCTTTCAACAGGATTTTGACATTAATGTTGTGGGAGCAGTTAAAAGCCTACAAACCGTTCTGCCTTTGTTGCAAAAAAGTGATGTGGCAAGTTTGGTATTCTTTAGTACTGTTGCAGTACAAACAGGAATGCCCTTCCATGCATCTGTTGCCGCGGCTAAAGGAGCCATTGAAGGCCTAACACGTTCATTGGCGGCTGAATATGCACCTAAATTTAGGGTGAACTGTATTGCGCCCTCGCTAACACAAACACCTTTGGCCGACAAATTTCTCAACAACGAGGCTAAATTGGAAAAAGCACAGGCACGTCATCCGCTTCAACAAGTGGGAAGTGCCAAAAATATTGCCCAAATGGCTGCCTTTCTCCTTGGTGAGGAAAGCCAGTGGATGACCGGCCAGATTCTTCATGTCGATGGAGGAATTGGCGATTTAAAAACAAACTAAAGTGGAAAAATACACTGTATTTTGGTTTAGAAGGGATTTACGCCTTGAAGACAATGCTGGACTTTATGCCGCCTTGTCAGGAAAAAACAAGGTACTGCCCATCTTTATTTTTGATACAGAGATCATACACAAGCTCCCAAAAAAGGATGCTAGAATAGAAATGATTCATACGGCCTTAGGAAAAATATCTGATGCTATGGAGGAGAACAGATGTAACGTAGGAATGTATCTGGGAAAACCCAAGGCCGTTTTTGAATCATTAATCAAGCAATTTTCTATTGTAAAAGTCATTACCAATCACGACTATGAACCTTATGCGCAAGAACGCGATGGAGCAATTGCCTCTTTACTTGCAAAAAAGGGGATTGAATTCGAAACCCATAAGGATCAAGTTATTTTTGAAAAAAGTGAGGTCGTCAAAGACGATGGAACTGCCTATAAGGTATATACCCCCTATTCCCGACGTTGGCTAAGACGTTTTGAGCAGGAAGGAATTACTCATTTCCCATCTGAAGATCACCTAAACAATTTAGCTGCGATAAAACAGCCCACCATTGACCTGCATGAATTAGGCTTTTTGCCTTCAGGCATTGACTATCCAGCCTACCTGTTCAACAAAAAAATCATACAGGAATACGAAGAAACGCGGAATTATCCTGCCTTAGATCAAACCTCCCGTACTGGTGCGCATTTACGCTTTGGTACACTGAGCGTGCGCAAGATGGTTGCTAAAGCGGCTAAAGAAGAGAATAAGGTCTTTTTAAAAGAATTAATCTGGCGCGAGTTTTTTATGCAAATACTTTGGCATTATCCCCATACCCCAGCCCAATGCTTCAAACCAAAATATGAACGCATAGAATGGCGGAACAATGAAGAAGAATTTAAACAATGGTGTGAAGGAAAAACAGGTTATCCTTTTGTGGATGCAGGGATGCGTGAATTAAATGCTACAGGATTTATGCACAACAGAGTACGTATGTTGGTGGGAAGCTTCTTATGTAAACACCTCTTGATCGACTGGCGTTGGGGGGAAGCATATTTTGCTGAAAAACTATTGGATTATGAGATGTCTAGTAATGTAGGAAATTGGCAATGGGTTGCAGGCTGCGGTGTTGATGCAGCACCATATTTTCGCATTTTCAACCCCATTGATCAAATCAAAAAATTCGATAAGCAACACCAATACATCCAAAAATGGGTTCCCGACTATCAGGAACTCAGCTATCCAGCACCAATGGTAGATCATAAGTTTGCCCGAGAACGTTGTCTAACCACCTTTAAATCGGCCTTGAATGCCTAAGGGAGTCGCTAAAGCGAATCTACCACAGAAGATCTGTCTTCGTTGTCAACGTCCATTCAGCTGGCGCAAAAAATGGGAACGCGACTGGGAAAATGTTAATTATTGTAGTAAAAAATGCAGAAACGAAAAGGGAAAGCCCTCGTCTGGCTAAGAAATGATTTACGAACCTCCGACCAACAGTCACTTTATTTGGCGACGAAAAATCATGAACAAATAATTGCTTATTATTCGTTTGACCCCGCGCAATATGCCTCCACAAAATGGGGGTTCAAAAAAACTGAGGGTTTCCGTGCTCAATTTTTGATTGAGACCATCACGGCACTTCAAAAGGATTTGGCTACTCACAACATCAGTTTAATCATTGAACAACTGTCACCGCATAGCGGACTTCCCGATTGGATCACAAAATTAGGCATTACGGATCTCTACTATCAAAAGGAATGGACCAGAGAAGAACAAGAGGAAGAAGATAAAGTACTCCGTTGTCTATCCTCATCAATAAATATTCATTCACACTATGATCAGTTTCTATTTCAGCCTGAGGATATCCCCATGGAGATTGACCAATTACCTGAAGTCTTTACTGCATTTCGCAAGAAGTGTGAAAAATACAGTTCAGTTCGTCCATGCCTTCCCTCCCTTCCAACCATGGAAGGTGAAAATATTCTGAGGGAGGAATTTCATATCCCAAGCACAACAGAACTTGGTTTAACGCCTATTGAAAAACATCCTCATTCGGCCTTTCCCTTTGTTGGTGGCAGCAATGCTGCACAAGAACGCATTGACCACTACTTCTGGAAAACCGAAAAACTTTCTTTCTACAAGCAAACACGAAATGGATTGATCGGAATAGATTACAGTGCAAAACTCTCGGCATGGCTGGCCAATGGATCCATTTCTGCACGTCAAATCTATTGGCAAGTAATCGAATATGAAAAACAAGTGCAGAAAAATCAATCGACCTATTGGCTAATCTTTGAGCTCCTCTGGCGCGATTATTTTAAATATATTTCTCTCAAACATCAAGATAAACTCTTTCATTTGGGGGGAATTTTGGCGCGTAACTACACATGGAAAAACAATCCAAAAACATTCCAATCCTGGTGCGAAGGCTCTACACAAGAGCCTTTTGTCAATGCCAATATGATTGAACTCAAGAAAACTGGTTGGATGAGCAATCGGGGACGTCAAAATGTGGCTTCCTATTTTGCGAAAAACCTCTTGATGGATTGGCGAATGGGTGCTGCCTATTTTGAAGCCTTCCTCATTGACTATGATGTACATAGCAATTATGGCAATTGGCTTTATTTAGCAGGGGTGGGAAATGACCCAAGGGACCGAAAATTCAACGTGCGGCTTCAAGCCCAACGATATGACGAGCAAGGGAAATTCCAACGTCTTTGGAACCAAAAAAGTTTATTCGAATGAAACTACGTTTAATTTTAGGGGATCAACTCAATGTCAAACATCCTTGGTTGGAGGAGGTCAATCCAGATGTGCTATATGTATTGATGGAAATGCGACAGGAAACCGACTATGCACCGCATCATATTCAAAAGGTAGTCGCTTTTTTTGGAGCAATGCGCACTTTTGAAAAATCACTCAATAATGATGGTCACAACACCCATTATATTTCACTTGATGATCCCAAAAACACGCAAAACCTAACAGAAAATCTGCACTGGTTAATCGATCATTACGGGGTAAATTCTTTTCAATACCAAGCACCAGATGAGTTTCGCTTGGACAAACAACTCAAGGATTTCTGTGCAACATTATCCATTCCAACAACAATGGAGGATACACATCATTTTATGACGTCACGTGAAGATTTGCAAGCATTCTTTGCTGGAAAAAAGCAGCTGATCCTCGAATTCTTTTACCGCAATATGCGGAAGCAATTCAATTTGCTTATGGAGGCTGGGCAACCAGAAGGAGGTCAGTGGAATTTCGACAAAAACAACCGTAAGAAGTGGAAAGGAACACCCCGTATTCCTATCCCCTATCTTCCACAAAAAGAATCTCTCCTTGAACTGAAAAAAATGATTGATGAACAGGGGGTGAAAACCATTGGACATTTCGATGATAAGACCTTTTATTATGCATTAAATAGAGAAGAGGCGCTTGCACAGTTAGACTATTTTTGTACCAATTTACTGGTTCATTTTGGCGATTATCAAGATGCTTTACACACCGATGAAGTAAATCTTTTTCATTCGAGAATATCCTTTGCATTAAATGTGAAAATAATTACTCCACTTGAGGTGGTCGAAACAGTTATTGCCTACTATCGTAAAAACATGGAAGACATCGAACTTTCACAGGTAGAAGGATTTGTTCGACAAATCATCGGATGGCGTGAATATATGCGAGGTATTTATTGGAAAGAGATGCCTGCCTACGCACAGAAAAATGCCTTAGAAAACCACAATCCACTCCCAAATTTTTACTGGACTGGAAAAACAAAAATGAATTGTCTACATCAAAGCATTACCAATTCCTTGGACAATGCTTATGCACATCATATTCAACGCTTAATGATTACGGGGAATTTCGCCCTACTGGCCCAAGTTGATCCAAGTGCAGTTGACGAATGGTACCTGGGGATATATGCTGATGCAATTGAATGGGTGCAAATTACCAATACTCGTGGAATGAGTCAATGGGCAGATGGAGGAATTGTAGCGACTAAACCCTATGTGTCTGCAGCTGCCTACATTCACAAAATGAGTAATTATTGCGATACATGTCAATACGATAAAAAGAAACGTGTTGGAGAAAATGCCTGCCCCTTCAATAGTTTATATTGGAACTTTTTGGACGATAAAAAACAATTCTTTGCAAAAAACAATCGTATGGCCATGATGTTGCGCTTGTTAGAAAAAATACCCCCTCACGATTTGGCTGAAATAAAAGAAAGAGCAGGTTCCATTTTAAGCAATCCAGATGACTACTAAACAAAGCGGCATAGCGGTGGTTTGGTTGAAACGTGATTTTCGTCTTCGAGACCATGGAGCATTGCATCAAGCCATTTCATCTCATCAACAACTTGTGCTTCTTTATGTATGCGAAAATAGTTTGAGGAAAGAAGCACACAGCAGCGAACGTCACTTTGATTTTATAAAGCAGTCAATAAGCGATTTGAATCGACAATTAATTCCCTTTAACACCAAGGTTTTAGCCCTTAAAGGTGAAGTGATTCCAGTCTTAGATAAACTACATAAAAAGATCAATGTCGCGGGACTTTATTCCCATCTTGAAACTGGTATTGACCTGACGTTTAAGCGAGATAAAAATGTGCAGAAATGGTGTACAGAGAACAATATCCCTTGGAGGGAAGAGCGGCAGCAGGGTGTTTTTCGTGGAATGCAGAATAGGAAAGAATGGATTCAACAATGGTCAGCATTCATGAATATGCAGCAATTCCCGTTTCCGCAAAAAAATGCTTTTCTTCCCAGCGATAGAATTAATGATTTATTGGAGGATTTTATATCGCTGAATTTAAACACAAAGCTTTCTTCCCTTGTTCAACCCGGAGGTGAGCAGAATGCACATCGATACATGGACTCCTTTTTTAATGGACGTTACACCAACTACCAAACCCATATATCAAAACCAGATCTAGCACGAAAAAGCTGTAGCCGACTTTCGCCCTATTTGGCCTTTGGAAATCTCTCCATGCGTCAAGTTTTACAACGTACTGAAGCGGAGAAAGAACGAGGAAAAAGAAGTAGAGGTATAAATGCATTTGAATCAAGACTGCGTTGGCAAGCCCACTTTATTCAAAAATTCGAAATGGAATGTCGGATGGAATTTGAAAGTGTAAATCGTGGCTATCATCGCTTAAAAAAAGAGATCAATCCTTTGTTTATCAATGCTTGGGAGAATGGATTAACAGGGGTCCCCATGGTTGATGCGGCAATGCGCTGCCTGGTTGCAACAGGTTATTTAAACTTTAGAATGCGTGCACTTGTCGTTTCTTTTTTTGTTCATCAATTATGGCAACCTTGGCAGGCGTGCTCTGCTTTTCTAGCGCAACAATTTTTAGACTTTGAACCTGGAATACATTTCCCACAATTGCAAATGCAGGCGGGAGAAACTGGAATCAATACTTTGCGGATATACAATCCTGTCAAAAATGGATTAACCCATGACCCAAAGGGACTGTTTACCAAGAAATGGATTCCTGAATTAGCAGAATTGCCCGATCAATTGGTTCATACTCCATGGGACATCACCCCTTTTGAAGAAGAAATGTATGGCTTTAGATTAGGAACAAACTACCCACACCCTATTGTAGATATAGACCAAAGAAGAAAGGAAGCCTCTGATATTTTGTGGAAGATGCAAAAAGATCCTTTGGTCTACCAGGAAAGCAAACGAATATTAAGTCGTCATACACTCGCAAGACGGAAATCAAATCGATCAGCATGAAAAAAACTTTTGAATTATCTCTAGTCCAAATAGACCGCATCATTGAAATGGCATGGGAAGACCGTACACCCTTTGATGCTATACTCGATCAATTTGGCTTAAAAGAACAGGATGTAATTACGCTTATGCGACGGGAATTAAAACGCTCTAGTTTTAATTTATGGCGTGCAAGGGTTCAGGGCCGAAAGACCAAACACCGTAGGTCTCGTGGAGAAGAAGTTGATCGTTTTAGATGTACTAGACAAAGGGGAATTAGTAACAATAAAGTCTCTAAACGATAAATTTTGTATTTTAGGACAAAGCCCTGAAATATGAAAAAAAACAAAACCCAAAAAACAGAAGAAAGCATCGAGCTTTTTTTGTCGTCTATAGATGACGAACAAAAGAGAAAGGACAGTTACACCTTACTTGAATTGATGTTTAAAATCACAAAGGCAAAGCCCCACTTATGGGGAACAAGTATCATTGGTTTTGGCGAATACCACTATATCTATGCTAGCGGTAGAGAAGGAGACTGGTTTCTAACCGGCTTTTCGCCACGTAAACAGGCCCTATCTCTTTATTTGATGTGTGACCTAGCAAACGATGGATTAACCTTTGACGGACTTGGAAAATACAAAATTGGAAAAGGCTGTTTATACATTAAACGTCTGAGCGACATTGATCTAAAAGTACTTGAACAACTTATTAAAGATTCTATAGAGATTATTAAAAAGAAGTACAGCTAATTGTTTTTTTGAATTAATTCTACCCCCATACCAATGCTCAAGGCTTTTTGACGTACCCATTTCGATTGGCTTGCACTTCTTGCATAAACTGATTTTCCAAAAAACCCAGCAGAAAACCACAGATTATCGACGCCTAAATCCTCAATCCACTCGATAGAAAAAAAGAAATTCTCTTCAACATAGATATCATAGGGAGTTAAATCGACAATAATGGTTTCTGCTTCATTTGGTAAGGAAATATAAATGGGTTCAGTTAAAATATTCTCAGCTGGAAAACCTTCATCCTCGGTACAAACATTTAGGCGAAGAATAACATCTTCAATAGCATTTTCTGCAATTGAAAGCCAAAATTTTTTCAATAGGGTTGGACGATTTTTTTTCACCCGAACAAATTGTGCAATTTCATTTCCCAATTGATTGGATGTAAATCCTGCGGTAATTAACTTGGAATCCGATTTATTACCGACAGAAATGCGCTCCCATTTGGCATCGGTCAGCACAACTTCTGAAAGTGCTGTTGTTTTTGGCTGCATTTTAAAACTGAACAATTTCTCTTCTCCACCCTCCAAAGAAGAAATAGGCTTCTCTACAGAAGCAAAACCAACCATGGAAAAAAGAATACTTGCGCTTAATAAATGAGTGGGGATTTCAAGTTGATAATAGCCTTCTTCATCGGTAACCGTTCCAATTCCTTGCTCAGGGATGCCTATATTGACATAGGCTAGCGGTGAATTGAATTCAGCGTCAAGAATTTGTCCGAAAACAAGCTGCTGTGCTTGAAGGGGAAAACACATTAAAAGCAAACAAAAAAGAGTAGGTTTCATTGGATGAATTTGGGAATATTCTTTCTTTATACACGCTGAATTTTAGCACCAATTTTTTGAAGACGCTCTACAATATGTTCATAGCCTCGATCAATTTGTTCGATATTGTGAATTGTACTGGTTCCATTTGCAGAAAGAGCAGCAATCAACAAGGAAATACCTGCCCGAATATCTGGGGAAGTCAAGGTAGCAGCCTTTAATTGAGATTTGAAGTCATGTCCAATGATAGATGCTCTGTGCGGGTCACATAAAATGATTTTAGCTCCCATATCGATTAACTTATCGACAAAAAACAAACGGCTTTCAAACATTTTTTGATGAATCAACACACTTCCTCTTGCTTGGGTAGCAACAACCAAAACAATGCTCAAAAGGTCAGGAGTAAATCCAGGCCATGGAGCATCAGATACGGTTAAAATAGAACCGTCGATATAGTTTTGAATTTCATATCCGTCCTTGTGGGCTGGTATATGAATATCGTCTCCTTTCTGTTCTATGGTAAGGCCAAGTTTTCTGAATACAGAAGGAATTTGACCTAAATATTCCCATTGCACATTTTTGATGGTCAATTCGCTTTTAGTCATGGCTGCAAGACCTATCCAACTTCCAATTTCTACCATATCTGGTAAAACACGATGGCTTGTTCCAACCAAGCCGTTTACACCTTCTATGGTTAATAGGTTGGAGCCAACCCCAGAGATTTTTGCGCCCATGCGATTTAACATAGAACAAAGCTGTTGAAGATAAGGCTCGCAAGCAGCATTATAAATGGTCGTTGTTCCGGTAGCCAAAACGGAAGCCATCAGAATGTTGGCTGTCCCAGTTACCGATGCTTCATCCAATAACATATCGGTGCCGATTAACTCTTTTGCTTCTACAGAATAGAAATAATCTTCACGGTTATAGTTGAACTCAGCGCCTAACTTGATTAAGCCTTCAAAATGAGTATCTAAACGGCGACGGCCAATCTTATCTCCTCCAGGACGAGGAATACTCCCCTGACCAAAACGTGCCAACAAAGGCCCAACAAGCATAATTGATCCACGCAAACCTCTCCCATCCACTTTAAATTGATCGGAATGCAGATAATCAAGATTGACTTCATCTGCTTGAAAACGAAATTTACCCGGCCCAAGCTGTGTTACCTTAACCCCAAAATTAATGAGTAACTGTATCAATTTATTGACATCAATGATGTCTGGGACATTTTCAATAGTAACTTCTTCTGGCGTAAGTAAAACCGCACAAAGGATTTGCAAAACTTCATTCTTAGCTCCTTGAGGAGTGATTTCTCCTTTCAGTTGATGGCCTCCTTCAATAATAAATGTACCCATAGAAAAGCTTAATATCGTTTACGATTATTTCTGTTTTTTCGCGGTTTAACGGCCCCATTACTTTTTGGTCCATTTCCGTTTTTTGATTTCATACGCAATAAATCTTGGGTAGAAGTCAAAGGAAGTAAGTTCTCATTTAATTTAAGTTTACCTCCAGAAAACTCGTCCAAATGATTAAAAATCACTTGGTCATCGACAGTATCTTTGTTCCAATTTAGAAAACATTTTTTCATGTGGTTGGCAATATTGAACACCAATGCATCTTTCATTTCTCCATCTTCCCATCCTAATGCAACATCAATCATGCTTTTAATATTGTTCCCATAAAAACGGTATTTGGGAAAATTTTGCGGATAGGCCAATGGCTCTGGCCGCTTTTCAAATACTTCTTTTTGGGGCTCCTCGTAGGGGGAATCTACATCCAATTCAAAATTGGACATAATAAACAATTGATCCCACAGCTTGTGCTGAAAATCAGGCACATCACGCAAATGAGGATTTAAATTCCCCATCACACCGATGATGGCTTTTGCTTTTTTGTTGCGTTCCTCTCTATCTGAAGTAGCTAACATTTGATCGACCATAATATGCATATGACGACCGTATTCAGGTATAATTAACGGTTTCCTTTCGGAATTATATTGAAGTGCTTCCATGAAATGGGTTGAAATTTTAATGAGAATATAGTGTAAATGTACTCTTTTTAATAAAGAACTAAAAACTAGAGTGTAATTACTCCTTTAATGGTTTTTACTTGTTTGTAAATAGCGACTATTGCCGATGGGCTATCCATAGTAACCAGAACAGATAAACTAACAAATGTATTCTTTGACGATTCTTTGCGTGAAAAGGTGGCATCTGTAGCCAAGAACAAATCCGTTAAAACCTTTTCGTCTACCTCACCTATGCGAACGATAAATTTGAATAAATATTTTCCAGGCCATTCTTGCGAAAGCTGAAGTTGTTCGTGAAATCGTGAATAAAATTCTTCTGGATTTTCTTTTGGGAGCATTTGCTATGCTATTTTTACACAAATATAGTTGAAAACAGATAGTATCAATTGAAAGTCAAAAAGAAAATTGTCATCTCGGGAGGTCCAGGAAGTGGAAAAACAAGCCTAATTAATTTATTTAAAGAGCGAGGTTACCGCTGTTTCGATGAAATTTCTCGCACTTTTATACAAGGCGGTAAAGAAGATGGAATTGATAACATCTTTAATAGTCAACCGCTCAGTTTTAGTACTTTTTTATGGGAAGGAAGAAAAGCCGATTATTTTTCAGCTAACGCCCTCGAATTTTCCCCAAATGAAAAACCGTGGGTGTTTTTCGATCGTGCCTTGCCCGATGTTACTGCCTATCTAAATCATAAGGGAATTGTAAAAGAAGACTGGGAAAACGACTTGAAAATCTATAGCTATGACTTGGTTTTTTTGATTGCTCCAGTTGCCAGTATTTACAAAAAAGACGATTTACGCATGGAAAGTTTCGAGGAATCTTTGGCGCTTCACAAGCAACTCAAAAAGACTTATTTGGGTTTGGGAGAAATCATTGAGGTCCCTTTGTTGAGTCTAGAAGAACGCCTGCATTTCATTTTGAATCACTGCCATGACTAAACTAACCGATCTTTTATTCAAGCATTGGAAAGCAAAGGATTTTCGTCCCATGCAGAAAGAAATATGCATTTCTATTTTAGAAAATAACGACACGCTTGCCCTCTTGCCCACTGGCGGTGGAAAATCACTATGCTACCAATTGCCATCGCTCCTATTTGAGGGTTCAACCTTAGTCATTTCACCGCTAATTTCATTGATGCAAGATCAAGTTGCCCAGGCCAATGCAAAAGGAATTAAAAGCATGGCGTTCAATGCAACCCAATCCTTAGACAAACAGCTTGACAATGCAGCTTTTGGTCAGTATAAACTTCTGTATTGTTCTCCAGAAAAAGCGCAAAATGCTCTTTTCCTCGCCCGATTATCTCAATTGAATATTCAATGTATTGCTGTAGACGAAGCGCATTGTATATCCCAATGGGGTAATGACTTTCGCCCGGCTTTTCGGGAAATCAAAAACCTTCGAGAAAAATTACCAAAAGTACCCATTATTGCTGTGACTGCCTCTGCCACTCCCGCTGTTATCAAAGACATCAAAGAGCAATTGGCCTTGAATAATCCCCGTGAATTTAAAACGTCATTTGCACGAAAAAATATTGCGATATCGATCGAAAATACCCAAGATAAATTTGGTAGTTTACTTCGCATTTTTCAGAATAATAGTGCCTCTTCCATAATATATTGTAGCAGTAGAAGAGAAACTGAAGAAGTCAATCAGCTGCTCAATTCTAGCGGAATCAAAGCTACATATTTTCACGGAGGTCTATCTGCCCAACAAAAACAAGATAGATTATTGGCTTGGCAGGAAGAAAATATACAAATAATGGTGGCAACCAATGCATTTGGAATGGGGATCGACAAAGGAAATGTTGGCCTTGTGGTGCACTTAACTATTCCAGCAAGCCTAGAACACTATTATCAAGAAATTGGCCGAGCGGGTCGAAATGGAGACAGAGCTAAAGCCATTGCTTATTTCAGTCCTGGAGATGAACAACGTCTAATTCAACAATTCCTTGGGCAACTCCCATCACCCGAATTCATTCAAAAATGTTATAAATCGCTTTGTAATTACTTGATCATTGGGCATGGTGAAGGGATTGAACAAGAATGGCGACTATCTTTTCAAGATTTTTGTCAAGCCTATCAATTTAACCCCAAAAAAGTAGATGCCTGTATTACACTTTTTGATCAAGCCAGTATTTTCCACCGCATCAATACAAATAGACAAAATGCTAGCTGTCGTATTATTTCCTCTCCTGCCCAATTCAAATTAGAATTAGAAAAAGCTCCTCCATCACATTCGAAAGTACTACAAATTATAGGACGAGAATATGCTGGAATTTTTGAGCGGGAAACAATAATTGATTTAGACCTCATTGTGCGAAAAAGTAATCTCTCTTTTTCTACATTAATCAATGTCATGGAACACTATAAACAACAAGAACTTTTATTGTTCAATTATGCCACGAGTGACCTCCATCTGATTGGAATAAAGCCAAGAGATGACAAATACACGCTAAATCAACTGTTGAGAAACACAGCGCAGATTCATACCGCAAAAAAAGAGAAATTAAATAGTATATTAACCTTTGTCAAACAAGACGATATATGCAAGCAAATAGAACTTCTGGCCTACTTTGGCGAATCGATTACTGAAAAATGTTCTTTATGTAATGCAAAGGAATGCCTCCCCGAAGGGAAAGAAATTCCCATTGAAGACATTGCAGTACAAATTTTGAATTATGTTGAGCGGGGACCAATAGCAACTCATCAGCTTAAAGTATCTTTACCACATCTCTCTGTAGAAGAACTAGCAGAAGGATTGGCTTGGCTGGAAAGGCAGCAAAAAATCAAAACAAACGCCTTGGCGCAAATAATGAAACTATGAGTTTAAAAATTGTTTTCTTGGGTACTCCCGATTTTGCCGTTTCGGTTTTGGCCACTATAAACAAATCGAAACATGCTATTGTGGGTGTTGTAACCAACATTGACAAACCAGCTGGACGAGGAAAGCGCTTGCATGAGTCGGCTGTAAAAAAATATGCCCTGGAGAATCAACTAAAGCTGTTGCAGCCAGAAAAGCTAAAGGGAGAGGAATTTCTCGCATCCTTAAAAAGGCTTGAGGCCGATGTATTTATTGTTGTTGCATTTCGAATGCTACCCAAAGAGGTTTGGTCTATCCCACGTTTGGGAACCTTTAATTTACATGCATCGCTTCTTCCAAACTATCGCGGTGCGGCACCCATTAATTGGGTAATCATTAACCAAGAAAAGAAAACAGGACTAACTACTTTCCTCATTGATGAAAAGATTGACACAGGAAACCTTCTTTTACAAACTACTGTCCCAATTGGCGCAAGAGAAACTGCCGGAAGTTTACACGATACCCTGGCCGAACTAGGAGGAGATCTTGTCGAACAAACCCTAGATGAACTAGAAAAAGGAATTTTGCCAAAACCACAAGAAACCGATGGCTCAGAAAAAGAAGCACCAAAATTGAATAAATCAAACACCCGCATCGATTGGTCAGCTTCACTCGATAAAATAGATTCACTTATAAGAGGCCTCTCCCCCTATCCCGTGGCTTGGACAGAATTAATTCAGGACAAAAATATACTGCCCATTAAAATTTATGCGAGTCAAACAGAGTTCATCGAACACTCGCATCCTTTCAATCAACTAATTGTTGATGGAAAAATGCTTAAAGTCGCCCACCCAGAGGGATTTTTGGTTATCAAAGAAATACAACTTCCCAATAAAAGGCGAATGATAGCCACAGATTTACTCAACGGTTACTCTTTTTCAGCCTCAGCTGTGGTAAAATAAAGCCGTTTTATAAACAATCTGTCTGATTTATTAACAAATAACAGGATTTATTGCATAAATTCTTTTGACTTCGGGCAAAGAATATATATTTGTGTAAGTCTAAACTGTTAATTAAAAACAATATTATGAACAAAACAGAATTAATCGATGCAATGGCTGCTGACTCAGGGATTTCAAAAGCTGCTGCAAAAAAAGCATTAGAATCATTTTTAGGAAATGTAGGAAGCTCCCTTAAAGGTGGTGGTCGTGTTTCCCTAGTAGGATTTGGCTCTTGGTCAGTTTCTAAAAGATCTGCACGTGATGGAAGAAACCCACGTACGGGAGAAACAATCAAAATTGCTGCAAAAAACGTTGTAAAATTCAAAGCTGGAGCTGAATTATCTAATTCAGTAAACTAGTTTTAAATCACTACAAATAAAATCTCCTTCGGGAGATTTTTTTTTGCCTAATTTTAAAAGATGAATAATCAACTTCGCAAAGGAGATCTTCTAATTGCTGAGCCATCAATCTTTGATGATCTTTCGTTTCATCGAGCTGTTGTACTTATTGGAGCAATTCACGACAAAGCACCAATGGGATTTATTCTCAATAAAAGTTTTGATTTTACTTTATCCGATGTCTTACCCGAAATAAACACAATCGTTCCCTTGTATTATGGGGGTCCCGTAGATCCTGATGAACTTTTTTTCATCCATAGTGCTCCCAATTTAATTGAAGAAAGTGTGTCCATTAGTACACGCTTATATTTTGGAGGCAACATTGACCAAGCTATGGAAGCGGTTGAACAAGGAACTTTAAACTCTACAAACATTCGGTTTTTCTTGGGCTATAGTGTATGGTCCAAAGGTCAATTAGAACAAGAAATAAAGCATAAAAACTGGTTTGTTCTTCCGAATACATTAGGTGAAAATATAATTTCTCAGCCCGCAGATACACTTTGGAAAAAACTATTGCTAATAAAAGGAGGAGAATATCTTTTGTGGGCAAACACCCCCGATAACCCCAACCACAATTGACCGATTAGGATAGTTTATTGAGAAGAAGCGCAAGTATTTTTTGCGTTTGTTCACTTTTAAATCTCTTTTTACGGTATTGACCAATACTGTAAATTCCTTCAACCCCCGCAAGTACAAATAACTCATCTGCCTTTTGAATGGCAAAGGGAGAAATTTCTTCCTCAAGCAATTCAAAGGTATCGTTCTCAGATAAAAGGGTTGTCAATAATGAACGATAAACAGTCTTTCGGCAACCAGAGGCGAGACTGGGAGTAAATACAGTGTTTCCTTTCACCAAAAAAAGTGTTCCTCTTAGGGTTTCCACAAGTTGTTTATCTTCGTTCAAAACAATTCCATCAGATAGACTATTTTCATATGCATAGACCCATGCCATATTTCTCCATTGGTCATGTACACTTTCTAGGGAAGAAAACAGCCCTTTCGATAGGTAGTGATCTTTGTATAAATCAATTGGATGGTCATCATGTTTGTAAGAAAAATTGCCATTCCCTTTTTCTGCAGTAATCGAAAAGAGGCTAGCAGGAATGGGGAGGTCTGCCGTAGGTTTTTTAGCAGCGACCACATGTATTTTAACAACTCCACTAAAAGCAGTTGTTTGAATTTTCTCACAGAAAACTAGCAATTGATTTTCCAAATAGGCCAAGGTAAATTCCATGGGGATTTCCATGCGCAAAATTCGCATTGATGCCATTAACCTGAGGTAATGTTCTTCCCAAAACAACAATTGACCCTTTTTGATTCGAATGCTTTCGGACAGCTCAGTTTGTTCCATAAAAGCCGAAAGAATTGATGCAGGAACTTCTTGATAGGAAGTGTAGTACTTCGCTTGAAATGAATACATAAATTTAGGCTGCTCCAAGAACTTGCTTAAGACTATCTACTAAGTTCTCCCATAACATTTTGGCTTCTTCCAGTTCATCCTCATCCGCGAAGTCACTGATAACGAGCGAAACATCCTTGGTGATTTCGTCTACTTGAATTCTAAATTCAAAATAATAATCATCTTGGTCTTCTTCCTCGGTTATCCAACGGTAGCGAACTCTTTCATTGGTTTTCTTTTTGATGAGTTTGGCATATTCCTCGGTATCATCCCAAATAAAGGTGAAGTCTTCCCCTCGAGAATTTACATTATCGGCAAACCATTCGGATAACCCAGATGGAGTAGATAAGTATTGATAGAGCAACTGTGGAGAAGCATGGAAATTGATTTCCAACGTAAAAGGAACTTTAGCAGACATAGGTGTTTTTTGTTAAGCTCCTAATATATTGAAAAAATAGAAACAACCTAAAACAAATTGACTTTTTTTAGAAGCAAATTAATAACGTTTCTAAGCATTTTTTTTATATTTGCAACCGTTGAAATGGCGAGGTAGCTCAGCTGGTTAGAGCGTCGGATTCATAACCCGGAGGTCGGGGGATCGTGCCCCCC
>Ga0115564_10001984_pt1 | contig 18184 bp, 20 predicted proteins | sample COGITO_mtgs_1105_7_FD_88680 | JGI IMG/M metagenome (GOLD analysis project Ga0115564, IMG submission 88680) | Pelagic marine microbial communities from North Sea - COGITO_mtgs_110523 | ecosystem: Environmental > Aquatic > Marine > Epipelagic | place: Germany:Helgoland, sampling site Kabeltonne...
AATGTCATGTGAGCTTTTATAAATGTTGACCCTGCCTCCCAAAGTGACCGACCGCGCCTTTGAGCGGCTTGCCGAAATTGGCGCTCAGGCGCAGGGAAAATCGCTGCGCGTGGCGGTTGAGGGTGGCGGCTGTTCCGGCTTTCAATATGAGATCCAGCTTGATGAGCCAAAGCCTGATGATTTGATCTTGTCAGGCCATGGTGAGACCGTGGTGATTGATGCGATTTCCTTGCCGTTTTTGGCCTCTGCAACGATTGATTTCAGCGAAGAGTTGATTGGTGCGCGCTTTATCATCGACAACCCCAACGCCTCCTCTAGCTGCGGCTGCGGTGTTTCTTTTTCGATGTAATCGCACATCGATTGCTCTTAGACCGCTCAAACCTCAACGACTACGATGGATCTCATGAAAATAGCAATTTTTAATATCAATGGGATCAAAGCCCGCATTCAAGCCCTGACCGATTGGCTCAATGAAGCGCAGCCAGATGTGGCTCTGCTGCAAGAAATCAAGTCTGTTGATGAGAATTTCCCACGCGCGCACTTCGAGGATATGGGCTATCAGGTGGAAACCCATGGCCAAAAGAGCTTCAACGGGGTGGCAATCTTGTCGAAATTACCTATTGAGGATGTCACGCGTGGTTTGCCCGGAGATGAGACTGATGAACAGGCCCGCTGGATTGAGGCCACGGTTATGGGCAAGCAAGCCATTCGGGTTTGCGGGCTTTATCTGCCGAATGGGAATCCAACGCCCGGTCCGAAATATGACTATAAGCTTGACTGGATGCGGCGGTTAAAAATTCGCGCTGAAGCCTTGATGGCGGCTGAAGAGCCCGCTTTGATGGCGGGGGATTATAATATAATTCCTCAGCCCGAAGATGCCGCAAAGCCCGAGGCTTGGGCGCAAGACGCACTGTTTTTGCCGCAATCGCGCGCGGCTTTTCGCGATGTTCTAAATCTAGGTTTCACCGAAGCCTTCCGAAGTTTGCACCCGGCACCGGGCCATTATTCTTTTTGGGACTATCAGGCAGGAAGTTGGCAGCGCAATAATGGCATCAGAATTGACCATTTCTTACTGACGCCGAGCTGCGCCGATCTATTGCAAGCATGCGAAATCGATTCGGTCATTCGCGGCAGAGAAAAACCATCAGATCATGTGCCAGTGTGGATCACGCTCGACGCTTAGGCCGCTCCTTAAATATAGGCACCATCGCAGACCATACCCCATCGCCCAAAACACGGTGGTAAACAGCTGCAGCAACATGTAGGGTTATCAGACCGTAGCTGCCGGCTATGCTGGCCTCATGCGCCTCTATAAATAAGTAGATGAGCGCCCCGTCGCGCATCCCAAGCGTGAAAACTACCCCGATGGCCAGCCCTGTGACAGCAATGGCCATCAAAGCCATATACATGCCGTAATGCACCAGTTTTGCCGCGACCCGTTGCCAAGTTGGGGTGGATAGCGGCAATGCAGAGGTCTGCCCGCGCATGATCCAAAGCCTCAGCGCCAAGATCAAAAGATAAGCACAGGCGAAAATAAATTCAAACCGCAGGAATGCGGGATCATCTAATTGTCTTAAATCATCAACTTGTTTGAAAATTCCATAAGCAAAAACTCCGATAAAGCCCCAGTGAAGAAGTTTACCAGTGGTCGAATAACTTTGCCCTATATCCGTTGGATACACTTTCGAGCCCCTCCGCATACTTTGGATACAGACAAATCTAGATCCATACCAAAAAGAATACACTCAATAATTTACCAAAATATGACCACGCGGGCGAATGACCGCAAACCGCCTCAATCGTCGCGGTGGACCCTTTCGCGCCGCTCATGCCGCTCTTGCGCCTCAAGGCTCATGGTCGCAATGGGGCGGGCGTCTAGGCGCCGCAGCGAAATCGGATCACCCGTCTCTTCGCAATAGCCGTATTCCCCCTCTTCAATCCGGCGCAGGGCCGCATCAATTTTTGACACCAATTTACGCTGCCTGTCCCGCGTGCGCAATTCAAGCGCCCGGTCTGTCTCCTCGCTCGCCCGATCTGATATGTCCGGTATAGCGCGGGTATTGTCCTGTAGCGTTTCGATCGTCTCTTTGCTATCGGACATCAGCTCGCTTTTCCAGGCCAGTAACTTGCGGCGGAAATAAGCAAGCTGCGTGTCGTTCATAAACGGCTCATCGTCAGCAGGGCGATAATTATCGGGCACAATAACCTCGGCTTTCATACAGCAAACCTCTTATTCTTAACGAAGCGGCGCACCATAATGCAGCCTTTGAGCCGGATGTATCCAAGGTTAATACATTTGTCACGCAGAAAACCGCGATTGGAAGAGCGTCAAGAGCATGTTAGGTTCGAAAAAAACAAGTAGAGAGTCGTACTTTGAAATTTACCTCCACAGATACCTATATTGCCGCGGATGATTTAGCGGTCGCTGTGAACGCCGCCGTGACTTTGGAACGGCCGCTTTTGGTCAAGGGTGAACCGGGGACCGGTAAAACCGAATTGGCCCGGCAAGTGGCATCCGCGCTTGGCATGGACATGATAGAGTGGAACATCAAATCCACCACCCGCGCCCAACAGGGTCTTTACGAATACGATGCGGTCAGCCGGCTGCGCGACAGTCAGCTGGGCGATGAACGGGTGCGCAATGTTTCAAACTATATTAAGAAAGGCAAAATTTGGCAGGCCTTTGAGAGCGACAAAAAAGTCGTCTTGCTCATTGATGAGATTGACAAAGCTGATATCGAATTTCCAAATGATCTGCTGCAAGAACTCGACCGAATGGCCTTTTATGTCTATGAAACCAGCGAAACCGTAAAAGCGCGCCATCGCCCAGTGGTGATTATCACCTCCAACAATGAAAAAGAGCTGCCCGATGCCTTCCTGCGCCGGTGTTTTTTCCATTACATAAGTTTTCCTGAGCCAGATACTTTGCGCCAAATTATCGAAGTGCACCACCCCGGGCTGAAACCTCAGCTTTTGGAAGCTGCTCTGACGCAGTTTTTCGAAGTGCGCGAGACGCCGGGTTTGAAGAAAAAACCCTCTACCAGCGAAGTGCTCGATTGGCTCAAGCTGCTGTTGGCCGAAGATCTCACCGCTGAAGATCTGCGGCGGGATGGCGTCAATGCCCTACCCCGGTTGCACGGTGCATTGCTTAAGAACGAGCAAGACGTACATCTGTTTGAGCGTTTGGCGTTTATGGCCCGTGCCCAAAGATAGCCCACACCTAACGGGACTTATACTCCTGCAATATTTTGAAGAATGGAACGAAAGATGACATATTTTGGTTTGGCTGTCGGTGCCATGTTTGGCGCTGCGCTTGCGGCAAAACGCAAGGGTAAACTGTTGGATATGCTCCAATATGGCGCGGCATGCGGCATTATCGGTGGGCTTTTGGCGTTGATTTCAAATATCGTTATTCTGCGCATGGGCTAACTGATGTTTTTGCCGTTCTTCGACCAGCTTAGGGCCCATAAAGTTCCCGTGTCCCTAAGGGAATTTTTGAGTTTTCTGGAGGCGATGAAAGCGGGCATAGCAACCTATGATATGGAGAATTTCTATCTGCTGGGACGGTCCATATTGGTCAAAGATGAGCGCAATCTTGACAAATATGACCGCGCTTTTGCAGCAAGTTTTGAAGGTCTTGAGCATATTAGCCCGCAAGAAATGCTCAACCAAGTGGATTTACCGGACGATTGGCTGCGCAAATTGGCCGAAAAAACGCTTTCTAAAGCCGATAAGGCAGAGATTGAAGCTCTGGGCGGATTTGATAAGCTCATGGAGACGCTACGCAAACGGCTGGAAGAGCAAAAAAGGCGCCACCAGGGCGGCAGCAAATGGGTTGGCACCGCCGGTACGTCACCCTTTGGTGCCTATGGTTACAACCCAGAAGGCGTGAGAATTGGACAAGCTGAAAGCCGCCACCAGCGGGCGGTCAAGGTTTGGGATAAACGCAGTTTCAAAAATCTGGATGGCGATGTGGAACTGGGCACCCGCAACATCAAGGTCGCTTTGAAACGCCTGCGAAAATGGGCACGCGATGGGGCGCAGGAAGAGTTAGACCTAGACGCCACAATCCGCAAGACCGCAGAAAATGGCTATATTGACGTCCAAACGCGACCAGAGCGGCGCAATGCGGTGAAGGTGCTTTTGTTTCTTGATATTGGCGGCTCAATGGATCCGCATGTCAAAATGGTTGAGGAGTTGTTTTCTGCGGCCCGATCAGAATTCAAGCATCTCGAAAGCTATTATTTCCACAACTGCCTTTACGAAGGGGTCTGGCGCGACAATGCGCGGCGTTGGGATGCACAAATCCCAACAGAAGACCTCTTTCGCACCTATGGAGCAGATTACAAATGTATTTTTGTGGGGGACGCCTCGATGTCTCCCTATGAAATTGCTTATGCAGGCGGAGCAAATGAGCATTGGAACGCCATATCAGGCGACGCGTGGCTGCGCCGTGCGCAGGACCACTGGCCCAATTCTGTTTGGCTCAACCCCGTACCCGAAAAATATTGGCCCTACACGCAATCCATTGGAATAATACAAAGAATTTTTGACAATCGCATGGCGCCCATGACCCTCGATGGCATATCTAATGGGATGAAGTTGTTAACTTAATCTTCTGTTTTTAAAAGCTTTAATCATATTAAACAGGTTTTAGGAAACACTGTTTTCCACAAATCTGAGAGGCATTGAAAGGCGGCCGCCACTGCGCCATATAAAGGGCATGTCAGTATTGATCCCAATAGGCCTGGCCGTGGTTGTAGGCGTATTTACCTATGTAACCTCGGCAAGCCAAACAAAGCGCACATTGGCGGCCCAATCCAGCCCTTTGCGCAACCCGGCGCTGGAAGCGCATTTCGCGAGGCTTGCTAATGCGCTGGATCTCAAACGCTTGCATGTGAACGTCTATGAAATTGATCCGATCAACGGCTTAGCCGCCCCCGATGGGCAAATCTATATCACACGCGGATTTTTGAAGAAATTTCTGTCAGGCGAGGTAAACGCCGCGGAAATCAGCTCTGTCATTGCCCATGAACTCGGGCATGTGGCCCTTGGGCATACCAAACGGCGGATGATTGATTTTTCCGGACAAAATGCTGTGCGCACGGCGCTGGCGGTCACTCTCAATCGCTTTATTCCCTTTATTGGCCCTTGGATCGCCAATTTAGCCGTGAACATGATCGCTGCCGGTATGTCGCGCAATGATGAGTTTGAAGCCGATGCCTATGCCACCGCCTTGATGATCAAAGCCGGGCTTGGCGCCGCGCCCCAAAAAAGCCTATTTGCCAAACTGGATAAATTGACCGGCAATGGCGGGGCGATGCCCGCCTGGTTTCTAAGCCATCCCAAGACGGCAGACCGCATCAAAGCAATCGAGGCCAATGAAAAACGCTGGACCGGACCCAAGTCATAGCCGATCAAATTTACGGCCAAATTGCGGCAACCACGCCTTGCGCCAAAGCTCCAGCGCCCGCATCTGCGGATGGGCAGCCTGAACATCGGCGAGAATCGGGCGCAAAGGATCGATCAAGGCGGAGCCATGACGGCGATAAAGCTGCATAAGCTGCGCGTCTGGATCTATTCGGCTTATGCCATATGGACTTAAGGCCTCTTGCGGGAAGTCTTTCTTATTATGGGTTACGATCACATCCGCGTGATGCTGGACCGCGAGGGCCAAAATGTGCAAGTCGCCCTGATCGGGCAACCAATAGGGTCGCAGATCCACGGGATCGGGGCGCATCGCCTCGGGAAAATCATTCACGAATTGCCGGATCGCATTTTCAGCTTCCAGCTTTTGCAGCGGTGTTTTAGCCGCTCGGCGCCACTCTTCTAAGATACGGGGTGTCGCCAGCGGCTCAATAAATTCCACATGCGCGCAGGTCAGCAAAACCTCTCTCAAAAAGCTGGGAACCAACACGCAGGTATCAAGGACAACCCGCATCACTGCAGACGAAACACAAGAGTTTTGAGATAACTCGATTCCGCAAGCGCCATGTGATGAGGGTGATCGGGGCCGGCTCCGCCGGTATAAATCAACTGTGCCTGCTGCCCGGCCCGGCCAATACCGCGGATGGAAGCGGCCCGAAAGCGATCTAGATCAGCAGCATGCGAGCAAGAGCACAGGGTCAAGTAGCCACCCTCGGCCACAAGCGCGCTGGCCAAACGCGCCACGCGTTCATAGGCGCGCAATCCCGCCTCGCGCGCAGCTTTCTGAGGGGCGAAGGCCGGGGGGTCGCAGATGACAAGCTCATAGGTTTTGCCCTGCCCAGCCAGTTCGCCCATCACATCAAACGCATCACCCTTGATCGCTTCAAAGGGTGTTTCAGCCCGCGTGGCCACTGCACCGCGACTTGCCAGACTCAAAGCGGGCTGAGAGCCGTCCACACAGGTAACAGAGGCCGCGCCATTGGCCATGGCCGCCAAACCAAACCCGCCGACATGGGAAAAGACATCCAAAACGGACTTGCCCTGTGCCAAATCCTGCACAAATTTATGGTTGGGCCGCTGATCGTAAAAAATTCCAGTTTTCTGACCCTCTGCCACATCGGCAAAATACACGGCGCCATTCATGGCCACTTCTATTGCCTCGGCAGGCATGTAGCCCAAGGCCATAAAGCGCGCGTCATCTAAACCTTCCAGAACCCGCGCCCGGCCTGCGCCATTCACCACAATGGATTTGGGCTTCAAAATATCGCACAAAGCCGCCACCAAAGACGACAAACGCTGATCAACCCAGACCGCATTGGGTTGAATCACCAATAGATCAGCAAAACGATCAATGATGAGCCCCGGCAGGTGATCGGCTTCTGCATGTATCAAACGATAATACGGTTTACCGTACAGAGCCTCACGCAGCGAGAGCGCCTTGGCGATTTTTTGCGCGAACCAGGCCTGATCGACCGTGCAGTTCAAATCATCCGAGATCTTGCGCGCGAAAATTTTCGACTTGGGGTTGACCGCAAAAAGCCCAAGAGTGTTATGCCGATGATCTTGCAGGATCGCCAGACTGCCAGGCTTTATGGCCTTTGTGCGGCGATCAGTGACCAATTCATTGTCATAGACCCAGGGAAACCCTTGCCGGAGGCGTTGGGCATTGGTTTTAGGCTTTAATCGGATCACCGGATGGTTACTGTGCATCTCTGCCCCCTTTATGGTTGAACATGGCCTAATTCAGTGAAACTTTAACAACAAGTGCAGATGTGTATTGATTTATGGCGTAAAGTGTGATGATAGCGCTAACATAATTATGGAGATACCTATGCCCCTGCATCCAAAACTGGCAGACGTAACGCAAAAGATTGTTGAGCGCTCAAAAGACAGCCGTGCCGCCTATTTGGCAAAAATAGCGCGTGCCGCACAAAACGGTCCCCGCCGCGCCCATCTCAGCTGCGGCAACCAGGCTCATGCCTACGCCGCTATGGGTGATGATAAATCAACGCTACTGCAAGAGCGCGCGCCAAATATTGGGATCATCACCGCCTATAACGACATGCTGTCCGCACACCAACCGTTTGAGACCTATCCAGAACAAATCAAGACGGCCGCCCGCGCGCTTGGCGCAACAGCACAGGTGGCCGCTGGGGTACCAGCCATGTGTGATGGGGTCACACAGGGGCAACCCGGGATGGAGCTCAGCCTGTTTTCACGCGATACAATCGCACTGGCCGCCGCCATCGGCCTGTCGCATAATACGTTTGACGCGGCTATTTTCTTGGGCGTTTGTGATAAAATCGTTCCTGGCCTGGTTATCGCAGCTGCCACCTTTGGGCATCTGCCTTCCATCTTTTTGCCAGCCGGCCCCATGCCATCGGGCATTAGCAACGACGAGAAAACCGAAGTGCGCAAACGCTTTGCGGACGGACTTTGCGACCGAAACGAGCTGATGGCAGCAGAAATGGCCAGCTATCACGGACCCGGCACCTGTACCTTCTATGGCACGGCCAATTCCAATCAGATGCTGATGGAATTCATGGGGCTGCATCTTCCCGGCGCCAGCTTCGTTCCGCCCATAAGTGAGCTGCGCTGCGCCCTCACCGAGCAGGGTACAGCGCAAGTCTTGTCCAATACCGCGCTTGGCGACAACTTCATTCCGACCGGGAAAATTCTGGACGAAAAGGCCTGGATCAACGGTATCGTTGGCCTGATGGCAACTGGGGGCTCGACCAATCTTGTGCTGCATATCCCAGCCATGGCCCGCGCTACTGGCGTAATCTTAGAACCACAGGATTTTGCCGATATTTCGCAGATCGTACCGCTTCTGGCCAAGGTCTACCCCAATGGGCTTGCGGATGTAAATCACTTCCATGCGGCCGGTGGCCTGCCCTATTTAATCGATCAACTGCTGAGCGCTGGCCTGCTGCATGAAGATGCGATGACCATCATGGGCCCAGGCCTTCATAATTTTGCTCGTCAAGCGGTTCTGAAAGAAGGCGCCGTGGGTTATACAGCGGCGCCAAAGCAAAGTCTCAATGACAAGATCCTGCGCCCGATCAACGATCCGTTCCAAGCCAGCGGTGGTTTGCAAAACCTTACTGGAAATCTCGGTACCGCCGTCGTTAAGATTTCGGCTGTGGCCGAAGATAAGCGCCTCATCGAGGCACCTGCAGCGGTCTTCGATAGTCAGGCCGCCGTGAAAAAAGCGTTCCAATCTGGCGCCTTGAAACGCGATGTGATTGTCGTTGTTCGCTACCAAGGCCCCTCAGCCAACGGAATGCCAGAACTGCACAACCTCACCCCGTTCCTCGCAATCCTACAGGACCGCGGGCATAAGGTCGCCTTGGTCACAGACGGCCGAATGTCCGGAGCGTCGGGCAAGGTCCCTGCGGCCATCCACCTTTCGCCTGAGGCTGCCGATGGTGGGCCAATTGCGCAGATCGAAGATGGCGACATGCTGCGCTTGGACGCAGTGGCCGGGACATTAGAGACATTGGCTGAGAATTGGCAGGCACGCACCCCCACCAAGCCTGACCTATCGGATAATGAGATTGGCATGGGACGCGAGTTGTTCTCAATGTTTCGGCGTACAGCAGGGGCCGCGTCACAAGGTGCCGGCGTAGTAATTTAGGAAAAAGACATGACACATTCAGATATGATCGCAAAAGTTTGCAATGCCGCCCCCGTCATTCCAGTTTTAACCATCGACCGGGTGGAGGATGCACAGCCCCTGGCCCGCGCCCTCGTGGCGGGAGGGTTACCTGCTTTGGAAATTACGCTGCGCACCGCAGCCGCGATGGAGGCGATTGCTGCCGTCGCTGAGGTTGAAGGCGCCATGGCTGGGGTTGGAACGCTGCTCACCGCCGCGCACATCCGCGATGCAAAGTCTGCCGGAGCAACCTTTGGCGTCTCGCCCGGCGCAACAGAAACTTTAGTTCAAGCTGCGCAGGACTATGATTTACCACTTATGCCCGGTGCGGCCACTGCAACGGAGGCGATACGGCTCTTGGAGCAAGGTTTCGTTTTTCAAAAATTCTTCCCGGCAGAAGCCGCTGGCGGCGCGCCAGCCCTTGGATCCATTGCCGGACCCTTGCCGCAAATTACCTTTTGCCCCACGGGCGGCGTGACACCCGAAAATGCGAAAACCTATCTCGCTCTGCCCAATACGCGTTGTGTCGGTGGCAGCTGGATTGCACCAAAGGCGTTGATTGACGCGGGAGATTGGGATCAAATTACACAGATCGCCCGTCGCGCCGCTGACCTTCTGGCGTGACACGACCCGCCCGTCCCCCGCGCCTGACTTTTTCAGGCGCTGGGGCCAATGCGGCCTGCAAGACCGCTGTCATCGGGTGATCGGGCTGCTCCGCGCCGTAATGGGAAATACAAAAGGCAATATGGGCCGCTGGATCTGCCGCCTGTGGTACTTGAACAGCCCAATCAAAGAAAATGGTCTTACACTCCGGAGGAGTTATTCCCTCAATCCGGTAACTTTCCAGGATCAAGCCTTTGGGATCCACATCTTCAACCTTCACTGCCCTGCCCTTCACTTTGTCCCAATACTTGGTCGATCACTTGCGCGCATCGCTGACGGTGTTCTGCGATCACCTGTTTGAAATCCACCTCTGGTCCCATCTGCATAATCCGGCGCACGCGGGCAAGGCCACCTTCGGCACTGGCCTCGGATTGAACATCGGTGCCACACATAAGATGATATAGAAGGCGTAAATCCGACAGCCAATCGTGTGATCGCGCCAAACAGGCGAAATCGGCGATCACAGGGGTTTGCCCATATTGTGCGCTGTGCAGTTGGGCAGCAGTAGCCCCGTCTGGGCAGTTTTGCATCAGCGCCATGCCTTGTGCCACCAACTCAATGTCTTGCAAGCCCCCAGACCCGCGCTTCAGATCCCAAAGCCCCATTTGCGGCTTTCCATCTGCCAGCCGGGCCCGCATGTCGCGCAGCCCTTTTAATATATTGGGCCAGTCAGCCTTTTCTTCCAAAATCTGTTGACGCAATCGCTCAACGGTTTCGCGAAATGCAGCGGCGCCTGTGATGACACGCCCGCGGGTGAGCGCCAAATGCTCCCAAGTCCAAGCCTCCGAGCGTTGGTAGCTCTCGAACCCAGCAAGGGAGGTCGCCACCGGCCCGGCTCTGCCCGAAGGGCGCAGGCGCATATCCACTTCGTAAAGCCGCCCATGGGCTGTCGGAGCCGTCAAGGCGGTGATTAGAGCTTGGGTCAAACGCGAAAAATATTGGCGGCACGACAGGGGTTTGGCGCCATTGGACTGGCAGTTCACATCCACATCAAAAATCAAAATAATGTCCAGATCTGACTGAGAATTCAATTGTCCCGCGCCCAGCGAGCCCATTGCCAATATGGCGCAATCAGACTCAGGAATATGCCCATATTTAAGGGCAAAGTTTTGGTGAACGAGATCAAAGACTGCAGTCAAAACCGCCTCTGCCAGCTGCGCATAATGGCTTGCGGCTTCATGGGGCAGGGTTAGGCCCTCCAGCAAATGCACGCCGATACGAAAATGCCACTCTTTGGTCCAAATGCGGGCCAAATCCAGAGCGGTTTCATAATCTGACGCCGCCGCAAGTCGCTTGGCCAGCTGCTCTGCCAAAACCTCCGGATCAGGCCAGGGCGCAAAAAAATCTCCGCTCAATACGGCATCCAGCACACCGGAATTGCGCGCCAAATATTGTGCCAAAGCCGGGGCACTCACCACAATATCCGTCAAGAGCTCAACCAGTTTTGGATTGGCCGCAAAGAGTGAAAATACTTGAATACCTGCCGGCAATCCTCGCAAAAAATTATCAAAATGAATGAGAGCTTCTTTTGGGTCTGGTGCCTTTTGCAATCGTGACAAGATGTCAGGGCGCAATGTATCAAACAACACAGTCGCCCGCTCTGAACGCATGGCCGCATAGCTTGGCCAATACTGGGTAATCTCGTGGTGGTCATCTAACGCGACCTCTGGTGCATGGGTTGGCGCGGACGCGAAGAATGACTCCGTGATGGCATGAACTGCATTCAAATGCGCTCCAGTCTGAGTCAGAAATTCAGGTACGGACAGTCCCAACAATCCCGCAACAGGTCCAATTCCCTCATCCGATGTAGGAACGCTTTGGGTTTGCGCATCGCGGACCATTTGAATGGCGTGTTCCGTGTGCCGCAAAATTCGATAGCTGCGCTGCAATTGGTTCTTGGTGGCCTCGGTGATCCAGTCTTTTGCTGCCAGTTGGTCCAATGCCACGAGAGTTTGGCACGATCTCAACCCCGCATCCCGTCCCCCTGAAATGAGCTGCCGCGTTTGGGTGAAAAATTCGATCTCGCGAATACCGCCACGGCCCAATTTCACATCATGACCGGGCACGTGGATCGCTCCTCGCGCGCCGGTTTTCGTACGGATTTTCAACCGTAGCGCATGGGCTTCTTCGATCGCGGCAAAATCAAGATAACGGCGCCATACAAAGGGGACCATCTGATCTAGGAACTCCGCACCAGCCTTGCGATTCCCTGCACAAACCCGCGCTTTGATAAACGCCGCCCGCTCCCATGTGCGGCCCAGACTTTCATAATAGTCCAGTGCAGAGCTCATCGCAACGCAAATCGGCGTCACGGAGGGATCAGGCCGCAAGCGCAGATCCGTACGAAACACATAGCCATGCTCCGTAATGTCATTGAGCAATTTGGTTGCCGCCCGGGTGGCCCTAACTAAGATTTGCCGGCGTTGCGCTGCTTCAAAATGATCCATATCACGATCATCAAACATCACCACGAGATCAATATCTGAAGAATAATTCAGCTCTCCCGCCCCCATTTTGCCCATGGCTATGACGAATAAGCCAGACTCTTCAGGCAGCTTGCCCGAGGCTTGATAGGGAGCCAATGCAGCCTGAAAGGCCAAACTCACCGCTTGGTCAGCGAAATCTGTTAGGGCTTGCGTCGATTGCGTCAATGAGTAGGCGCCAGAGACTTCCGCCATAGCCAAGAAACCTGCAACCCGCCGCTTGGCGCGTCGCAGCCCTGCGGCGATATCATTGTCGCTGTCTTTAGGCAACACGTCTTGCAGCGGCGCCGCCAAAGTGACAGCCTCCGCGAGCCAGTCTTGCTCTTTGCGCAGCAGCTCGCAAAGATAGGGGCTGCAACCGCCAATACCCGTCAGAATTTCCGCCAAAGCGCCACGTGCACCCCAATCGGCCGCAAGCGCTTGGCCTCGGGCGGTTTCGACTGCAATGGGACTGCGTTGGATTGACTCGATGAGTAACATAACGCCAAACTGCGGAGCAAGTGAGACAAGGTCAATGGGGTCGCCATGAGTAAAAGCCTAAAACGGGTAAAATCTGCACTCTTTGCCGCCGATCCGTCCCTTGAGGTTATCGAAACAGGTCAGGCCACCACAGCCAAAGCCGCCGCATTAAGCTTGGGCTGTGCAGTCGATCAGATTGCAAAATCTATTCTCTTCGAAGGTGACTTAAGCGGACATCTTTATCTGTTTGTGACAGCTGGCGCGCGGCAGGTCGATCTCGAACAAGCGGCGCTATTGGCCGATGAGCCATTGGGCAAAACAGATGCTGCCAGCATACGCGCCGTAACTGGTTTTGCCATTGGCGGGGTGAGCCCTGTGGGGCATCTAACCGAGATAAGTACATTTTTCGATGAGACGCTGCTCAATTATCAAAAGATATACGCGGCCGCTGGCACGCCTATTTATGTATTTGGCTGCGCGCCCCTGCAGATGGCATATCTGTGTCAGGGGCTGATTTCTGCCTTCAGTCGGCAAATGTAAAAAAGATTTACATACCCTTTTGCAAAACCAGAAGCCCCCTCCCACCTTGCAAATGTAAACATTATTTACATCAACAAAGGAGACCACAACGACTACCCCTCGCCCAAGAAGCCTCGCACCACTCTGCAAAAGACTGATGGGTAACAGCTTGTGAAAACTGGATGGATCGCAGAGGCAAAGGCGCCTGGCTCGCCGCGATGGTCCTTGGGTTCGTCCTTTTTTGGCCGCTGGGTCTCGCCCTTCTGTTTTATATGATCTGGAGCAATCGCATGTTTTCAAATTCTAAGTCTTGTTCACGTACAAAATCTTTTTACCGACGCGATGCAGCGAGCGGCAATACTGCATTTGACCCCTATAATGCCAGCACCCTGCGCCGGCTTGAGGAAGAGCAACTCGAATTTGAATCCTTCATGGACCGTCTTCGGGCGGCTAAGGATCAAACAGAATTTGACGAATTCATGAAAGACCGGAGCCGCAAGACACATGATAAAGCAGCCCAGTCTGAGGCTTAACCGACGACACCGCTCCGCCCCTCTGGGGCGGAGCGGCATTGCGAAAAATTGATTATGACCGATTTACCTGATCCTATTGAACACGCAACCTATTATTACGATGTGAACCTCAGCGTCTGATCGCTTGGTTTATTGACACCGTGGCCATCACTTTCCTTATCAGACTGCTTACCTTGGGGATTGGGTTTTTCTTTTTTCGGGTCTCTGGCTCATTGTGGGATTTTTCTATCGGTTCCTTGGCCTGGCTGTATACTCTTCCACGATGGGTATGCGGATGACCGGCATCGAATTTCTCCAATGACACGGTCGCCCCTTCGATGGGCTTTATGTACTTTTGCATACAGTCGGTACAATGATCGCCTATGCCATCAGCTTACAAATCGTATCGGTGATCTTGATGCTGATCACCTCTCGAAAACAGGGCTTGTTGGATCTTATTTTGACAACGGCGGTTGTTAACCGAGCGGCGCGTCAATTGTCCGATCAGATCTAAGACCTCTGCCCAACAGAGCATTATGGCAGATAGTCCCCGCCCGGTGGCGACACCGGGCGGGCAGCCTCTTTTTTTCAACGGCGCAATCAAATATTGTGCCGCCCGTATGACGGTCAGCTCATTCCCGCCCTAAGGCCGAAAGCCGGGCATGCAGGCTCTCTCGGCTTGGGTGGCCAAGCTCTAGGGCGTATATATGCGCATAGGTCAGAAAGAAGCATTCGCGATCCACGTCGCGAGCCAGATCTGCCGCCTGCGTATAAAGGGTCACAAGCGCGATGCGATCATCTCGGGCATGGGCTTTGAGAATCAAAGCATCGAGCGCGCCATCCCTTTTAGCCACGATGGGCTGCAATTTTGCCCGCCACCCAATCGTGATAACAATGGGTCGCCTCATCCATGACAGGGCTAAAACGCCCCCCGTCGAAGGTTGGCGCGTGCCGCCCTGATTGCATGCCTTCGACAACGAAAATGTCTTCCTCAAAGACTTCTTTCCATTGCTGCGTATTCATCGCGCGATTTTTCGCCTCAGTGTCGTCGGAGGCATAGTATAGATGGATATGCTCAACCATTTTATCATGCGCTTTCGGTTCAAGCACGATGGCAAAGGCGTGATCACGCTGCACGCCCAAAAGGACATTGGGGTAGACGGTAATATATTCCGCACCTTCGTTCCATTTCTCAGATAGACCCGGAAAATCTGGAAAGGCAGGAGCGCCATCCTCCGCCTTAAATTGCCGGTAAACCAGCGTACCCTGACCAGAGAATTTGCCGTATTCGACGATGTTGTAGTGATCTTCCAGCCGCGAATAGCTGTTGAGCCCCGGATGTACCCAGGGCAAATGATAGCTTTCGCAATAGTTTTCCACCGCAAGTTTGTAATTGGCCGCAAGCTCCAGCTCAAAGCAGCTGTCTGCCCCACCGTGGTTTAGGGGGCTGTCGAATTCGGACCAACGCGCGATAAGGTTGGAATGCACCTCGGTAAACTCTGGCGCCGCGCCAGATATGTTGATGAAAACCACATCGCGCCAAACATGGCTGCGCACCTCATTGAGGCCGAGATCTTCTTTAACAATGCTTGGATGGGTGTTGTGGCCCGCGCCACCCACATGCGGAGTGGAGACCAGCTCACCCTTGGTTGAATAGCACCAAGAATGATAGGGGCAGCGAATTGCCCCTTCAATTGTTTTCGCTTCATGCACCAATTGCATACCACGATGGCGACAGATATTCTCAAACACCCGTAAATCACCGTACTTATCTCGCATTAGCAGCAGGGGCATGCCAAGAAATTGGATCGGTTTGGCATCACCTGGATTTGGCACATCCGCACCGACCGCAAGACCAGCCCAAGTGGCCTTGAGCACGGCCTCGCTTTCTTCGGCAAAGACAGCTGGATCAATATAATGGACATTGGCCAAACCGTTGGCCCGCTCCACCGATTGCTGAACCGAAGCAATATCGGTTTGTATATAATCTTTGGCCATAGCTATCTCCGTTTTCTTTGGAGATACGCCCGAATTGCGCGGAAAACTTTTCTCGGCGCGACCAAAACCCCGCCTCTGCGACGCTTGGATGTCGATTTTTGACCTCACCGACCCAGATTTACAACGCGCAAAGTTAACCGCGCGAGAGTGCTGCCACACCCGTGCGGGCCATCTCTGACAATCCAAGTGGACGCATAAGATCTGCGAAAGCATCGATTTTTTCTGGGCTACCAACAACTTCAAACGTGAAGCTATCTAAAGTACTGTCCACCACATTGGCGCGGAAAACATCGGCAAGGCGCAGCGCCTCAACCCGTTTTTCGCCCTTGCCACTGACTTTGAACAAAGACAATTCCCGCTCCACCGAGGGGCCTTCAACTGTGAGGTCATGCACATCGTAAACCGGAATGATCCGGCCCAGCTGCGCCTTGATTTGCTCGATGATTTGCGGCGTGCCGCTGGTGACAATGGTGATCCGGCTGGTGTGCCCCTCGTGATCCACTTCTGCCACAGTCAGGCTCTCAATATTATAACCGCGTCCCGAAAACAGGCCAATGACACGCGCCAAAACGCCCGGCTCATTTGCCACAATTACCGCCAAGGTGTGACGCTCATTCAGATCGGCATGACCAGAGCGCAGGTTATAGGCAGATTTCGAAGACATACCTTTAGTAATGTTCAATGCGTTCATGTGATCTATCCTCAAACTAATACCGAACCGGAGGCGTCGATAGCGCCTTTGATGGCAGCGTCGCCCAAAAGCATTTCGTTATGCGCTTTGCCTGATGGGATCATCGGGAAACAGTTTTCATGTTTTTCCACCAAACAATCAAAGATCACCGGACCATCAAAGGCCAGCATTTCCATAATGGCCTCATCGAGATCCGCCGGGTCTGAACACAGAATGCCTTTGGCACCAAAAGCCTCCGCCAGTTTCACGAAATCAGGCAAGGATTCGGACCAGCTTTGCGAATAACGCTCGCCATGCAGCAACTCTTGCCATTGGCGCACCATGCCAAGGCGTTCATTGTTCAAAATGAACTGTTTCACAGGCAAGCCATATTGCATAGCCGTGCCCATTTCTTGCATATTCATCAACCAGCTGGCCTCGCCAGCCACGTTGATCACCAGGCTGCTCGGATGGGCCACCTGCGCCCCAATGGAGGCCGGAACCCCATACCCCATCGTGCCAAGTCCGCCAGAGGTCATCCAGCGATTGGGATCGTTAAAGGTCATATATTGTGCCGCCCACATCTGATGCTGGCCAACTTCTGTCGTGATGTAACGATCATGATCTTTCGTCAGCGCTTCGAGACGCTCAAGCGCATATTGCGGCTTGATGACTTTGATGTCTGCGGCATAATCAAGGCAGCGAATTTTACGCCACCCATCAATTTCCGCCCACCAAGTTTTCAGCGCTTTGGAATTTGTCTCACGCCCACGGGCCTTCCACACTTTAAGCATATCTTCCAACACATGCGCCACGTCTCCTAGGATCGGAATATCGACACGGATCACTTTGTTGATTGAGGAGGCGTCAATATCGATATGCGCTTTGGTTGACCCCGGGCTAAAAGAATCGAGGCGACCGGTGATCCGGTCATCAAATCGTGCGCCAATATTAATCATCAGATCGCAATCATGCATCGCCATATTCGCTTCATACAGACCGTGCATGCCCAACATGCCCAGCCAGTTGTCGCCGTTACCGGGATAACAGCCAAGCCCCATAAGGGTCGAAGTGATCGGGAAATTAGTGGCCTCAACCAGTTCGCGCAGCAATTGGCTAGCAACCGGACCCGAGTTGATAACCCCGCCACCAGTGTAGAAAATTGGTTTCTGCGCAGTTTCCATCGCCGCAACCAAGGCCGTGATCGCATCGAGATCACCCTTGAGCTGAGGTTGATAATGCGATTTCATTTTTGCCGGCCCTTCATAGGTGCCATTGGCAAATTGCACATCTTTGGGGATGTCCACCAAAACCGGTCCCGGCCGACCGGAACAAGCGACATGGAAAGCAGTGTGAAGAGTGTTTGCCAAAGCGTTCGTGTCTTTGACCAACCAATTGTGTTTCGTGCATGGGCGCGTAATGCCAACCGTATCTGCCTCTTGAAACGCATCGGAGCCGATCATGAAGGTCGGTACCTGCCCTGTCAGCACAACCAACGGAATGCTGTCCATCAAAGCATCCGTCAGACCTGTGACCGCATTGGTTGCGCCCGGACCTGAGGTGACAAGAACCACTCCAGGCTTGCCGGTCGAGCGCGCATAGGCTTCAGCAGCATGCACCGCACCTTGTTCATGACGCACCAGAAAATGCTTGATGCTATTTTGTAGAAAAATTTCATCATAAATCGGCAGAACAGCGCCGCCGGGGTATCCAAACACCGTATCAACCCCTTGATCAATCAAGGCCTGTACCACCATTTTTGCGCCGGACATTGTTTGGGTCATCTTAATTCACTTTC
>Ga0115564_10001997_pt1 | contig 18102 bp, 10 predicted proteins | sample COGITO_mtgs_1105_7_FD_88680 | JGI IMG/M metagenome (GOLD analysis project Ga0115564, IMG submission 88680) | Pelagic marine microbial communities from North Sea - COGITO_mtgs_110523 | ecosystem: Environmental > Aquatic > Marine > Epipelagic | place: Germany:Helgoland, sampling site Kabeltonne...
CGGACCCAATGCTGCATGAGGGCAAATCAATTACCTTTTGGGAAAGTTTTCGCCTAGCGAAACTCGCATTGTGGGATGAATCAGCAAGGCGTCTGATTTCTTTTGCAGAATTCGATCTGCGCAAGTGAAACTACGCTGAGCCCTGCACACGCTTCAATATCTTATCCCGCTAGCCCCCTGGACGATAATGTCTGGTCGCTGACAGCGACCGAAGTTGTTCTGCCGCCTGCTCAGCCGTGATGTCACGTTGTCCTTCTGCCAGCATTTCAAACCCTACCATAAACTTCCTGACTGTCGCCGACCGCAACAACGGCGGATAGAAATGGGCATGTAGCTGCCAATGATCACGATTGTTATCCATGCCCGCCACCATACCTGGTGCCTGATGCCATCCCATGGAATACGGAAAACTCGTCTCGAAAAGGTTGTCGTACCTTGTAAGGGAGCGCTTGAGTATCTGCGCCAGCGATCGATGCTCACCTGCTTGCAACTCGCCAAAATGCCGCACATGTCTGCGTGGCAATAAAAGCAACTCAAAGGGCCACAGTGCCCAGTAAGGAACAACAACCAGCCAGTCGTCATTTTCCTCCACGATTCGCGCGCCATCGCGACGTTCAGCCTCGACATAGTCCACCAGCATCGGTGAACCATGGTCCAGAAAATAGGCTCGAAAATTCGCATCCACCTGTGTCGGTTCACTCGGCAGGTAATGGCTTGCCCAAACTTGGCCATGTGGGTGCGGGTTGGAGGACCCCATAGCCTCGCCTTTGTTTTCGAATACCTGAACCCAGGCATGGTGCTGGACCAATTCAACGTACTGATCTCGCCAAAGCGCGACGACGCCCGTAATCGCTTCGACTGACATCTCTGGCAAGGTCAGATCATGACGAGGTGAGAAACAAATCACCCTGCACTGTCCCGTCACCGGCACTGACCGCATCAATTGGCCTTCGTTGGGCACCTTGACAGCGGGGCCGTCCTTCATCAATGCCGCGAAGTCATTGTCAAACACATAAGTAGTCGAATAGCTGGGGTTCACTTTCCCGTTTGCCCGCGTATTGCCAGGGCACAGGTAACAATCCGGACCATGCCGAGGCCTTTCGATAAAGTCGGGCGCTTCCTGTTTTCCCTGCCAGGGTCGTTTGGTACGATGTGGCGACACCAGCACCCACTGCCGCAACAGCGGATTAAAGCGGCGGTGTGGATGATCCACGGGGTTAAAATCGCCCCTATCATTACTCATTGCTAGCGATCATTAATCGTACTCATAATCTCTTGAGCCCCGGGGCCAATTTCTGCTGGGTAAAATTCTGCGTCGTAGCCAATCTCTGCCCGGTAAGCAATCCCGACAACTTCCGTGAACTGTTCAATGTCAGATGTCTGAATCAGCACCAGGCCACACCCACCGAAACCAGCACCCATCATTCGCGCACCCAGAACACCGGGTTGTGCCTGGGCAAGGCTAATTAATGTATCCAACTCATGGCCTGTCACTTCGTAATCCTGCTGCAGGGAAAGATGACTCTCGTCCAGAAGCTTGCCAAATCCTTTGATGTCGGCGCTCGACAGCCTACTGGCCGCCTGAGACACCCGATCATGCTCGCTAACAACATGGCGTACACGTCTGCGTAATATTGGATCTTCAATACATCCCAGAGCATCGTTCATCAGACCAATGGGTAACTCGCAGAGCGCATCAATCCCAAACACAGGCTGCAAAATAGACAGTGCCTGCGCTACTTCCTCGCAGCGCTCATTATAAGCTGATTCGCCTAAGCGGCGCTGCTTGCAACTATTGACGATCAACAAACTGCAATCACCCAACTCAACCGCAAAGTAATTGATGGAAAGGTCGCTGCAGTCCATTAGCATCGCATGATCTTTCTTACCCAGTGCAATAGCGCCCTGGTCCATGATGCCGCAGTTGACGCCGACAAATTTATTTTCAGCTCGCTGTGCTAACCAACTCAATGCCTGCCGGTTAGCAAACTTGTCGTCCGAACTGGCGTACCCCGTGAATGCCTCGATCAACACGGCAATGCCCACTTCCAGAGATGCCGAGGAAGACAGGCCACCACCCGGTATATCACCGCCAACGGCTACATCCAGACCCGGGAAATCGACATCAATCTTGCTGTACTCTAAGAACACCCCTTTGACGTAATCGCCCCAATGGGCAGGTGTGCTTCGCTGTAACGCATCAGCAGGATTAAATTCAACCTTACCGGACTCGTTGACGGACACCACCCTAATTGTTCCCAGCTCATTAGGTTGCGCAATAATAACCGTCCCAAACTGGATCGCCGCTGGGAATACCAGGCCACCACAATAATCGATATGTTCCCCTATCAGGTTAATTCGACCTGGCGAGAAGAACCGACGAACGTCAGCCGAATGGGCATGCGTCCCATAGGTGTTCTCAAATAAATTCTGTACTTGTTTCAGTAAATCTCTTTGCATACGACTGCATACGCCCTCTGGTAAACGGGTTGTTCTGCTATCGGCAGGTTCCGTGCGCTATGAACCATAAGCAATAACGCAGCTAAATGGTATTCTACAGAGTTGACTTTAACGGCACGCGACGACACATTAGAAGTCTCACACTCTGACTGTGCCCTAAAAATGACCACAACGACTCACAAAACCTTCTGCCGCTATTGCCATGCCTATTGCCCCATGTTGGCTGAGGTCTCTGATGGAAAAGTTCTCTCTGTTAAGCCCGATACCGACAACGAGATGTATGGCGGTTATACCTGTATTAAGGGCAGACAACTGGTCGAACAAATGTACCAGCCACAACGGATGACGACCTGTAAAGTCAAGAACAGCAACGGAGAGTTCGAAGACATCACCAGCGAGAAAGCGCTCGATGAAATCGCCGCGCGTGTCAGCAAACTCGTTGAGCAATACGGACCTCGTTCTATTGCCACGTATAACGGCACTGTTGCATTCCAGAATTCCGGGCAGCTTGTCTACAGCAGGGAATGGCACAACGCGCTGAAGTCACCTTCCTACTATACGAGCGTGACCATCGACCAACCCGCCAAGGTCTTTGTTGGTTCCCGCATGGGCTACTGGACCGCAGGAGGTCATTACTTTCACGACTCCGACGTGGCGATGATTATTGGTAACAATCCACTCGTGTCGCACTATGCCCCTCCAGGCGGGGTTCCTTCTGTTAGCCCGTCAGACCAAATTCGCAAAGCTAGAAAGCGCGGGCTCAAACTGATTGCTATTGACCCAAGAGTAACCGAGCTGACGCGGCGCTCGGACATTCACCTGCAAATCAAACCCGGTGAAGACGCCACGCTACTCGCAGGCATGATTAGAGTGATCTTGACGGAGGATCTGCACGACGCTGAATTCTGTGATCAGTTCACCAGCGGGCTTGATGAGCTGCGAGCCTCTGTTGAAGATTTTGACCTTGCAACGGTCTCTGTCCGCACCGACATTCCTGAAGACCTGATCATTGAAGCTGCCAGGACGTTTGCGGCAGGCCCCCGAGGCGTTGCGATCACCGGTACAGGCCCTGAAATGGGCGCCCACCCCAATCTGACACAGCATCTGGCGGCCTCTTTGAATACTATTTGTGGCCGCTACTACCGCGCGGGGGACACGCACCCCAACCCTGGCTCACTGGCTCCGGAGGCACCAAAAGTTGCCAAAGTATTTGAAGCCCCGGTCGCCTGGGGCCGAGGAGACCGCAGCCGCACACACCCTGACCTTGGAGAACTCGCGTCCCCGACAGGCGTTCGCGAAATGCCAACTTCACAGCTGGCTGATGAGATACTCATGCCAGGTGAAGGCCAAATAAAGGCACTATTCGTGATTGCCGGTAACCCCCTGATGGCTTTTCCAGACCAGGAAAAGGCATTCGCGGCGCTCCAGGAATTGGATCTACTGATCTGTATTGACCCTTACATGTCTGCTACTGCGGAAATGGCCGACTATATATTTGCACCAAAACTCACTCTCGAGCGTGAAGACGTCACGCTGCTTGCCGATTACTGGTACGAAAAACCCTATAGTCAATACAGTAAGGCGGTAGTAGAAACCGATCACGACGTGATCGAAGAATGGGAGTTCTATTGGGGGCTTGCGAAACGAATGGGTTTGGAGGTGAAGATTAAAAACAGCGTCATTCCCAACGACCGAAAACCCACTAAGTTTGAGCTACTGCAGGCCATCACCAAAGGCTCACGCGCGGATCTTAATTTTTTAAGAGACAATCCAGGCGGGCATATATTTGAAGACATGAAAGTTGAAGTCCAACCTGCGCCCGAAGGCGAAACTGGCAGACTAAAGCTTTTCCCTGTGGGCGTCGCCGACGAATTTCAGGCCCTGAATGATAGCGTTGAAACAGAGAAAGATTACAGCCATCAATTGATTGGATTTCGCAGCAAATACGTTCTTAATTCGTTTGGTCGCAGCCTGCCCGCAATCGTTGCAAAATCAGGTACCACCAACCCTGCACACATGCACCCGGATGATCTGGCGGCAATGAATATTACCGATGACAGTGAAGTTGTGATTCAGTCACCTCACGGATCGATTCCTGCCGTCGTCAAAGCCAACGACCGAATCAAACCCGGCGTCGTGGCTATGCACCATTGCTGGGGGGTGGCCCCAGGACAGCAGGCCCCTGTTCGCGAAGTCGGCTCAAATACCAACCTGCTAATCAACGGGAAGGAAGGACTTCAGCAGTTTACCGGGATGACACATTCCAGCGGTATCCCGATCAATATTTATCCTACCTAGCGATCAAGCCCATAAGAGAAATGTAATGTACAAAAAAGTTGTCAGGATCCTTAAGTTGTCCAGCCTGCCGCGAGTCCCGCGCTCACAAAACCTATGATCAAACGACTTGTTATCGTCGCATTTTCATTAGCTATTGTCTTCGGAGGCATATTCGGCTGGAAAGCCTACCAGCAGAAACAGATCACTGAGCGACTATCCGCGGGAGGGCCTTCGGTTGTCACCGTTTCAACCGCCATCGCAGCAACAGAATCCTGGGCACACAAAATCAACACGGTTGGCAGTCTTAGGGCGGTTCAGGGCGTAGAAGTCAGCGCAGAAGTTTCCGGCGTTGTTGCGGCAATAAGTTTTGTCTCCGGATCGAGCGTCGAAATCGGCGCTCAACTACTGCAGTTAGATGACACGGCAGAAGCAGCCGAACTACGCTCACTTGATGCCCAGTTAGAACTGGCAAAGCAGGACTACGAGCGAGCCAGAGGGCTTTCGATAAAGACTTTGCTTTCCCAAGCTCAACTAGACCGGACTAAAAGCGTTCTTGACAGCCTAGAGGCGCGCGCAGAAGAGCAACAAGCACTCATTGCCCGCAAGTCGATCCGGGCGCCGTTTAGCGGCGAGCTAGGTATTCGTGAAATCAACCTCGGTGAATATCTTTCGCCAGGCACACCGATCGTTACGCTACAGCAACTTGATCCGATTTTTACGGATTTCACGGTACCTGAGCGCTCTTTGAGTTCCCTGTCCATCGGTCAGGTCATTGAAGTTACCGTGGCTGCGTTCCCCGCTGAAACCTTTAAGGGAGCGATAAGCGCCATCAGCCCTAAGGTCGAGTCCAGAACACGAAACATTAAACTACAAGCCACCCTGCAAAACGACGATACGAGACTTCGTCCAGGCATGTTCGCCCGGGTCGCTATAATACTGGGCGGTGCGAACACGGTCGTTACCCTGCCAAGAACCGCGGTGGAGTTCCTGCCATACGGCAACAGTGTCTTTATCGTCACCCAGGAAGGTGACGCACTAACCGTGCACCGCCGTCAGATAACAACTGGCCGTATCCTTGGCACACGCGTTGAAATCATCAAAGGAATTAATAGTGGCGAGCAGGTCGTCAGTGCAGGTCAATTAAAACTGCGCAACGGACAACACATACGAATCGACAACTCAGTTGAGCTAATGGGTGGAGCCACCCGGGGATGAAAATCACCGACATATTTGTCAACCGACCCGTGTTGGCAACTGTCATTACCCTGCTGATACTACTTGTTGGCTTCAGGTCCATGACCCTGCTGGAACTCCGCGAATACCCTCGCGCAGACAAGGCCGTTATTTCAGTCACCACAGCCTACCCGGGTGCCGACGCCGAGCTTGTGCAGGGTTTTATTACCACGCCCCTGCAGCGCGCCATTTCGGAAGCTGCCGGCATTGATTACATGGTGTCAAATTCGAATCAGGGCGTTTCCATCATTTCCGCCAACATGGACTTGAATATTGACCCGAACGTCGCCATCGCCGAAATCCAGGCGAAGGTCGCGAGCCAGCGCAGCGTCTTGCCCCGCGAAGCACTGGACCCCGTGATCGACCTGCGAACAGGTGACTCCTTCGCGCTGCTTTATCTCGCCTTTTCGAGCGATGAAATGAACCCTAGCCAGATCACTGACTATTTAATGCGTGGCCCGATTCCGAAAATACAGGCTATCCCCGGGGTTGCCAAAGCGCAAATCAGCGGCAACCAGGTTTATGCCATGCGAATCTGGTTGAATCCCCAGCGCATGGTTGCGCTAGATGTTACTGCGACCGATATCAGGGCCGCATTGCAAAGGAACAATTACCAGGCAGGCGTGGGACGAACCAAAGGCGATTACCTGAGTATTGACCTGACGGCCACAACCGACATTTCTGACGTCCATGCGTTTAGCGACTTGATCATTCGGTCCGATGAGGCGTCGCTGGTACGAATGAGCGATGTTGCAGAGGTCTCTCTGGACGCCAAAAACTTTGATCAAACCAGCTGGTTCAACGGCCATCCCGCCATCATGGTGGGGATAGAAGCGGCCCCTGGCGCCAACCCGCTGCTGGTTTCCGATGCGGTCAGACAACAGGTGGAGGATATCGAACGTCAACTACCAGCCTCACTAACGCTATATCGGGTTCACGATGGGAGCCAGTACATCGAAGATTCCATCAATGAAGTCCTACGTACGCTCGCAGAGGCCATGATAATCGTACTGATCATCATCCTGTTGTCACTAGGCAGCTGGCATGCGGCAATTGTTCCGGCACTGTCCGTGCCCCTGGCCCTGATCGGTGCGGGGCTCATTATGCTGTTGTTCGGGTTTTCCCTAAACCTGCTAACGTTATTGGCCTTACTGTTGGCTATCGGGCTGGTCGTGGACGATGCCATTGTCGTGGTGGAGAACGTGCATCGACACATTCAGCAGGGGAAGACACCACTGGCCGCTGCACAGGACGGGGCCCGAGAATTGGCCATGCCGATCATCTCAATGACCACGACCTTATTGGCGGTTTATCTGCCGATCGCTTTCATGGGCGGACTTGCCGGCATCCTGTTTACAGAGTTTGCCTTCTCTCTTGCTGGTGCTGTGTTGATTTCAGGGATTATCGCGTTGGTCTTTTCACCTATGCTGGCGTCAAAAGTACTGAACAGTCGTGATGAACCCGAGAAATTTGAAATGAGGGTTGAAACTATTTTCAATCAACTGGCAAAAGTCTATCGCAATGCGCTTCGTGCCTCGCTTAATTACCTGCCTGTATTCCTGATGTTCTCGGCCGCTATTGTGGTCAGCATCTTTTTTATGTTTACCACCAGCAAGACTGAAATGGCACCGGCCGAAGACCGAGAGGTTGTGAATATTCAAATCAAAGCGCCGGAAACAGCAACTCTTGGATACGCGACGTCGTACATCCGTCAGATAGTAGATATCGTTGAAAGCATTCCCGAACATATCAGGCACTTCATCTTAATCGGCGGCGGCGGCACACCAGCAACATCATTTGGCGGGGTAAGGTTTCTACCCGTTGCTGAACGGGACAAAAACCAAGTAGAACTGCAAGCCGAGGTACAGCGCCACTTCAATTCGATTGCTGGCATAAGAGTAGCTGTATTTTCCTTTCCATCCCTGCCCGGCGCCGCCAGTGGCGCGCCATTACAATTCGTTATTACTTCAGACCAGGACTTTGCGCAGTTAAATGATGTGGCTGGCGACCTTATCGGCAAGGCCATGCAAAGTGGCAAGTTCATGTTTCTGGACAAATCTATGGACATGACATTACCGCAGACAAAAATCACTATCGACAGGGATCGCGCCGGCGATCTGGGTGTCGATATGGTTGATATCGGCGTCACTCTGGCGACTTTTCTGGGCGGTAGCTATGTCAACCGGTTTTCTCTTCAGGGAAGAAGTTACGAAGTCATTCCACAGGTGGCCCGGCAATTCCGCGGAGATCACCGACAGCTGGATGAATACTATGTTCGTACCGGAGCCGGCGACCTGGTACCCCTATCCAGCCTGGTATCCTATGAAACACTGACCCAACCAACCAGTAGACGACAGTTCCAACAACTCAATTCAGTCACTGTTAGTGGCGTCATGGCTCCCGGGGTAACCCTTGGCGAGGCGATCCAGTTTATGGAAAACGAAGCCACCGCGTTTCCCAGGGAATTTAGCTTTGATTACATCGGTGAGTCTCGGCTATTTAAACAGCAGGGCAGCGCTTTGATACTGACCTTCTTTCTGTCATTACTGGTGATCTATCTGGTACTTGCAGCGCAATTTGAAAGCTGGCGGGACCCACTGATCATTTTGATCTCGGTACCTATGTCTATTGCAGGCGCCATGATTTTCATCACGCTTGGCTTTGCGAGTTTGAACCTGTACACGCAGGTCGGGCTGATCACATTGATCGGTCTGATCGCAAAAAATGGGATATTGATTGTTGATTTTGCGAACCGAATGCAGGAAGAACGGTGCCTGTCGAAACTCGATGCCGTGTTGGAAGCAGCCTCGGTTCGCTTAAGGCCTATCCTGATGACAACACTGGCGATGTTAATGGCGATGGTGCCGCTGCTTATCGCTTCTGGGCCTGGTGCTGAAGGTCGATTCCAGATTGGTCTGGTCATCGCGACCGGTCTGGGTATCGGGACATTGTTCACCCTGTTTGTTGTGCCGGCGTTCTATCTGATGCTCGGGAAGGATCGGCAGAGCACCCGCCCTAAATCGATTTCGTAACGACGATAATTAGGCTCAATTAACCCGTCTCCAGTTATGTTTTCCTGGGACATCTATCCGATAAGCGGTCTGGGCCTGAACCTAAACACTTCGTTGAAGAAACACCGGTGCAGCGAACAAAAAATGTGCAACGCACGCCCTGGTATGGCCGATACTTTGTGGGTCTGTTCCCTTCATCACTAATCTAGGAACCCAAGTCATTGCCCGGCTGTCAATCGGCGTAGGATAAAGGCGCCTGAGGCCGCAAGGACAACTCTCATCAAGCCACGCGCCTGTTACAGCGCGAAAAATTTGAATTTCGTTTAACGATCAATTTCGAAGAACCATGCGATCATAAATATATAACGGGTTTTACTAATCATCAAAAAGCCGTTAATCTTGACCCCGTATACGCATGCAAGAATCCACATGCTTTGCCTGCCACAACACCAGCAAGACTCCTAAAGATATACCGATACAAAAAGGACATGGAAGAGACGATGAACAAAGAAAATTTCGCATTTAACGAAAAGATCATTGAGGAATTCCGAGCAAACGAAGGCAAGGTGGCCATGTTTGCAGGTATGCCAATGATCATCTTGCACACCATCGGCAGGAAATCTGGCAAAACACTGCTAGTGCCACTGGTCTTGACCGTCAAAAAAGAGGGTGAAATGCTGTTGTTTGGTTCTTTCGCGGGCGCCAAGAACGATCCGGCCTGGGTGCACAATTTGCGCGTAAACCCGACGATTGATGTAGAAATTGGAACCGGTCAATTTTCGTCACAAATTGAAGAACTGTCTGCAGGTGACGCAAAAGAAGCCTGCCAGAGAACGGCTTCGAACAACAAAACCTTTGCTGGTTATATGAAATCTGCAGCTCCACGAGACATTCCTGTGTTTCGCGTTACTCGCCTGTAAAGGTTAGGGTCCCTGCTGTGTAAAAGACGTAAGCCAGCCGAATCAATAACGTTAAAGGGTGATTTCTCTTGGGCGTTAGCCTTATCAACAGCAGCAGTCCTGCATCCGTATCCCTACCTTGGCTTACCCCAAACAGATTAGGCCAAACCTACTCTGGAACGTATCTCCCTGGTCATTCTAATTCTTGCTTACCACTTCGAATGTAATCATCAATCAGATCGTGATACCGGGAAACCCTGCTTTCCTGATCGGCAAGGTAGGCGCCACCATAACCGCGGGATCGCAGCCCTGCCTGCTGTAAAGAAAATATCTCGACGTCCTGATCGATTGTTCGCCCCATACTTTTATCGCCTGCCTTAAACACCTCGTGCTCTATCTCAGCGTCCCGCTCAACAATGCCGGCAGTCGTACGGATCGGCGCTGTTTCACTTTCTGGCTGGCTTGCGTACCACCAATTATCGAAGATGCACTGCTCCGGATCGGTCGGATGAGGCCTTGCTCGTAGAAAATGAAAACCATCGGACCATAAAGACACCGCAAAGTTAGGAAACAAGGTGTAGTGGAAAGCATCTGTAAACTGCTCATCAGTGAGCTTTTCATAATGCCTATAACCTTTCCGGGGACCTTTCTCTCGCTTTGCTCTTTGCAACGCAGTCCGGGTTTCATCACCCCTCCCCACAAAATCTGCGGGACTAAGCCCCCACTCATGCATGATCGTGTTTAAAGGTTCGCCGATCGTGCCGTCTTCATTCAGCGAAACACCTGCGTACCCACCCGGCATGATCATTCTGTTGTGACCCTCATCTGAAAGGTCAAAGCGGGTGTTTTCGACGCGAGTGTCAACACCTGAGTGCATACGTGCACGCTCCTCTGGAGTCCCAGTAGGCCTGTGAACCGTTGGAACATGATATGACTCATTAAAATTGTCCATCACGACCTTCCAGTTGCAGGGGAGCGTTGTCGTGAGCGCCATGTAACGCTTCCAGGTATGCAGATCGTACTTAGACCAGTCGTCCCATATAGGCCCCAGAGATTTTTTCAGGCCCGCACATTCAGGGTCCATGTTGACCCATATAAAACCGGCAAACGTCTCGCAGCGTATTTCTTTCAGTCGGACATTGTCACAGGGATTACCCTGGGAAAAATTTTTCGCGTCCTGAGCAAACATTAGCGCACCATCAATTGCGAATGCCCACGCGTGGTACTTGCAAACAAGTCGCTTTGCATGCCCTTTTTCTTCTTGCAGCAACTGATTACCACGATGTTGGCAGATATTGTAGAAAGCCTTGATTGTCCTGTCGTCCTGCCGAACCATGAGAATAGATTCAGTGCCAACATCCTCACGTTGCCAGTCACCCGGTTCCTGCATTTCAGATTCGCGCCCCAGCAACAACCAGACTTTTGTCCACATGTGCTCAAATTCTAATTCTGCGAATTCCCGAGAGGTGTAACGTTTACCTTCAAGGCGATTTCGCCGCAATTCCTGCTTCGGCCAGTCGGGTAAAGAGTTGCCTAATGTACTCATGTGTCAGCTTCCGCTCTCAGATACAGGTTAAAAAGTTGAATTCGTTTGGCCGCCATCAATAACGAGGCTCTGGCCAGCGATAAATGCCGCTTGCTGGCTACAAAACATAGCGACAAAATCCCCGACATATTCCGGGTCACCAAATATTCCAGCCGGAATTTTCCATTCATCAACGAATTTCTGGATTTCCTCGTCATAGCTGGTCCCATTTTTCTCTGCCATCGCGTTGTACCTGTCAGCGATGGAGGCGGTGTGATGCATACCCGGTAACACGTTATTAATCATCACATTGTCTTTGGCCACCACCTTAGCGACCGCGACACAGTAATTAACGAGCGCTGCTCTTGGCGGTCCCGATAAAATTCTTACCTGCGCCGGGTATTTCGCCGCGCCAGTACCAATATTGACAACCCGCCCCCAGCCTCGCTTAGCCATACCAGGCACGACCGCTTTCATAAATTGGACGGGGGACAGCAGCGTCACGTCGAGGTTGGCGAGCCAATCACTGTTTTCAACCGTTTGATAGTCACCGGTAAATGGCGGCGGTGAACAAGTACCCACCAGAATGTCGGGGTCGGGACAAGCAGCGAGAATTTTTTCCCGCCCTTCGTCCGTACTGTGATCGCAGCTTATGGGAGTAATACGAGCGCCTGTTTCTGATGCAATCTCCTCGCAAACCCTGAATAGCCGTCTCTCGCCCCGCGCAGAGACAACAACATCGACACCCTCTCGAGCCAGCGAAAGCACAGCTCCACGCCCCATGCCAGCACTTCCGCCATTAACAATCGCTTTCTTTCCTGTTATGCCAAGGTTCATAGTTGCTCCGGAACCATGAGTGTATGTTTGAGAAGTATAACACTTATGTATAACGTGTAATACTTTTAAACAGAAGATCGTCTGGCATCACGGCGCTGAAAAGCTGATCGAAGGCGCACAAGTCTTGCTTCAGATAAAGGGAATCGCCAGATAACGAACACTGAGGCGGCGTAAAGAAGCATAGGCGGTATTGTCATAGTAAAGGTGAGCGCAAATAGCTCCTCGGGACCGTTCACGCCTTTAGGATCAAACCCAAAATAACTAACCATCGGTAACGCTATTCCTAGCGCCAGCGCTTGGAAGAACTTGGTGCCCAGGGACCAAACCGCCATGTAGGAACCTGCCACCGCACCACCAGCACGATAGGCTGCCATTTCAATCAGATCGGCCTTCATGGACAAAGAGATAGCCACAAAATTACCACTGGCGATGCCATATCCACCAAGCACGATACAAAATCCGACGATGTCGCCGGGTCCAAGCATCATATAGCCCGGTGTCGCCAACACGTATATCACGGCGCCCATGACCCAGGTTTGTTTCTTGCCAATTCGATAAGAAACCCAGACCCACACCGGTAACGACAAGAGCTGCATCAAATAAAATCCGAGCAAAATTGTCTGCGTGCTCGTTTCCATATCAACAACGAAAGCCGCAAACAACATGAACAGCGAAGACGACCATGTGGTTCCCATCGACAACATCAGAAAACCGACAAACAAAATCATAAAAGATCCGTTGGAAAACATCTGTTTAGTGGAAGCGATCAGGTTTTGTTGCGCTTTTTGTGTCACCTTGGCTTCTGGCACCTTCCATAGCGCTAGAAAAACGAGCGTTGGCAGGAGCACTAAGGCCATAAACCCTACGATCGTTAGGCCCTCTTTAGGCAAGTTGCCATAGCCGAATAATTGTCCTGACAACGAAGGAATCAATAACACGCTGACATTGCCTAGATAACCAAAGGCTTGGCGCCAACCTGTAATTCTAGTGCGTTCATTGTAATCGTTCGACAATTCCGCACCCCAAGCAAAATAGGGAATATTAATCATGGTCCAACCTAACCAAAGCAACATTGACCAGATGAGCAGGTGCCAGTTGGTTACAACACCTGAGGGAGCAAATAACTGCCAGGCTGAAATGGACATGATTATCGCCCCTGCAGCTAACCAGGGCTTTCTTCGACCAAAACGCGATTGCGTTTTGTCACTCAAGTAACCTATGACAGGATCGGTCACCACATCTGTAATTCGCGCCAGCATCAGAATCAATCCAATCTCGGCAAGTCCGAGGCCCAGGTCACGGGAGTAAACAAAAGGCAAGTAGAGGGATACCGGTATCGATGCGAGATAAACCGCGTAGTCCGGTAAACCGAAAAAAATCAACCGGGAACGGGACAGTGGTTTGGATTTTTCAATCATAGTCGTTAGCCTAACCTGCGTTATTCACGCGCTCAAAACTCTTTGTGATAGATCAAATTTCTAGGTAAATACTGATGCCTCCAATAAAAAAAAGCGCCGCAAGACGCCTTCTCTTAAACTGGGTTCATATCCTAGGGGGAGATCCGAAAATCTGCAGATATAAACCCAACACTCAATTTTCAAATTGATTGCCTAATTTAGCTCTCGAAACCAATCGTGATGCCATAGCTTCTTGGATCACGGGGGTTTCCAAGCCCCCAACTTGAGGCAAAAGGAACTCGGGCTACGTAACCTTTGTCGTAACCCATGTTTTTACCAAAGGCTTTGATATACCACTTCCCGTCAGCGCTGGTGTATCGAACCTGAGCATCAATCTCCTTCGACTCTTCGTACCTATTCAGACCATTCTCTCTTTGCACGCCTTCAGAATAGTTTCCTTCTTTCCACCAGTAGCTGGCACGCCAGCTTAATGTCGCGCCGCTCTTACCGATAGGATGCTCATAGGTCGCCGCGATAAAGGCCGTGTCATGAGGGGCACCAAATTCCTGACCGGTCAAATCGTTTGCCACCGTGAGGGTATCTGGATCCAAAATAACGTAATCGTCTGAGTCGTAACCAGATTCAGCAACCGCAAACGCACCGTCAATCCGCAACATATCTCCATCCATTAAAAGATCAAGACCGGCGATAGCATTGACTTCAATCTCAAGTCCATAGACATGAGACTCTTCAACATTCGCAGTGCGCTGAGAGATATTCCCGGGTACGCCTTCCTGCAGGTTTCGTTGAATACCATCCCACCAATTGTAATAGCCGGTAGCATTGAAGCGCAGTCGGTTGTCGTACCAATCCGACTTAATACCGAGCTCAAGCGAGTCGACTCTTTCTCGATCATAGAAGGTAGGACGAAGGGGCTCAACACCTGCCGCAATCTGAGCATCGCGGAGCGTTAACTCACCCGCACTGGCACGAAACGAGAAGCCACCACTGCGAAACCCACGCGTCGCTGAAGCAAACAGCATCGCCTCGTCATTGAGTTGATACTGCAGGCTGATCTTGGGCGAGAAGCTCGTCCAAGTCTCATCATCGGCGTAGTCGTAACCATCGCCGGCACCACCACCGGTGCACTCGAAAAAGTCGCTGGTTTCAAACCTCGGTGTGACGGTTGCCTGACAGGAGCCAAAATTCACGAAGCCAATTTTCGCGTCTTTTTCTTCCTTATTATACCGGCCGCCCAGTGAGAGGATTAGATCGTCCGTCAAATTAATCCGTACTTCAGCAAATACACCCAGACTCTCGTGGTCAAGTTCATCAACCCCCGGTGGTCTAACACCAAATACATTAGGTTGGCTAGATTGACAGCAGCGCTGCTCACCGTAGAAAAGGTCTTGAGAAAAATAGTACAGACCCACTGTAAAATCGTATTTATCTGAGAATGAAGACGCGTAACGAAATTCCTGACTGACCTGGTCTTGGTCAATCATCAGACGAGTCACGACATTCAAAGGAGCCCCTGATGGAATACCTTCGAAGTCTCCACCAGAAAATGCCAATACATCAACAAAGCCAGTAATTGACGTGAACACACCATGTCCGGCGTCATAATTAATTTCTGCGATAAACTTATCGACCTCATGGTCTGAAAATGATCGCCAGGGTTCATTTTCAGCGTTACCCGCATAGGTTTCATCCCACTTTCGTCCATCAGGCACAAAAGGGTGGCCGGAGCGACCAAGGTCCCTCTCGCCGAGCGACGTCGATACTGCGCCGTCACCCCCGCGCTCGTAGCGCTCAGCAATGAACGTGACGTCCAACGCATCAGTGGGTGTCCAGACCAATGTGCCGCGAGCATGCGTTGACTCCAACACGCCTAGTCGTTCTCCGCCAGATAGATCTTTCATCCAGCCATCTCTGTCGCGGGATTGAAGTGACAATTTAGCGTTTAGCTTATCTTCTATAACAGGGCCTTCAATCGACATACTAAAGTCTCTGCGATCGAAAGAGCCGCCGGTCGCCTGCGCTTTAAAAGCGTACTCATCGCCTGGTCGACGACTCCGTGAGACCACGGCGCCAACAGATGTGTTGCGCCCAAACAACGTGCCTTGAGGGCCGCGCAGCACCTCGATTGACTCCATATCAAAAGTGTCCAGGATCGCAGCGATATTCTGCGCGATAAAAATACCGTCCTGGTACACCCCAACCGCGGGGTCAAAATTGGGCACACTAAATGACACGCCTACTGCTCGCATCCAAAACCTTTGAATGCCAGGAAAAGTTGCGGTCTGTCGGAAGTCTGCACCTGGCACCATATGTGAAACATCGACCAGGTCATTAAAGTTATTCTCAAGAATCATGCTCTCAGAAAGCACCGTTGATGATACTGGCACCTCTTGAGATAGACTTCCGGTAGCGCGTTTGGTTGAAGTAACAACGATTTCTTCGATAACTCTATTGTCAACTTCCTCAGATTCAGCAGCATAATTAGGCGCAACCAGCCCAAAACATCCGAAGAAAAACGTGACAACAACGCCATATAAATTTTTGTTTCTACGTATCTGTAATTTGTTCACTATTTCTTACTCCCATTTGGTTTCTACTCGGGAGCTTGTGTGACCGGTAGATAAAAATGCCCCCTCCCCGACTTCACAATAAATATAACGTGATTACTTTTTTTTTCAAGTATTCTTGAAAGATATTTTTGTAGTCATATTTATGTTATTTAACAGTTGCTTATATTTTAAAACCTAAATAAATTAGAAACCGCGTTGACTAAAAGGAAAGATGTTGGCTAAGCAGAAAGTAGCAGTAACAGCAGTAACAGCAGTAACAGCAGTAACAGCAGTAACAGCAGTACAAGGACCAAACCACGCTCTCGAAAAACACTTTTTCACGACGGTTTCGCCCACATACCTATCCAGATGAGTGCCGTTCCTGTCGCTCGCAGCATCTTTCTAATGACACTCAACCTGATGGCCGGCAACGTGCGACTGAAAATTGATACCGTCAGTGACGAAGGCGCATCGGTCCAGACCAAGGCTTGTCTTCTATTTCGACACAAGTCAATAATGAATTACGGCGACCTCTACACCATCGTAAATACCTGACAGCTAACAAGTTACCCGAGACAAAACTTTGACGGAAAAAATCGAGAACCCAGACGCGCCTAAACCCATTTCCCGAAAAACGCTTTTTTACTACGGACTGGCAGATATGCCGATCCAGATGGGCGCCATTCCGGTGGCTGCTTATCTACCTAACTATTACGGTCAAGATCTTGGGCTGAGTCTAGCCGCTGTCGGTATGATCTGGCTTCTTACCCGCTTTTTCGACGCCGTGTCTGACCCCCTTATCGGCTGGTTGAGCGATCGCACCAACACGCGCTGGGGCAGAAGAAGAATTTGGATGGTCGCTGCTGTCCCGGTGTTAATGCTAGCCGTTTACAAGTTGTTCATGCCGGTTGCTCCGGTAACTGAAGCCTACTTATTCAGCTGGCTAGTCTGCTTCTGGGTTGGCTGGACAATGTTGTTTATTCCCTACTACGCATGGGCTGCTGAGCTCTCCCCGGAATACAACGAGCGAACACGTATTACGGGTTGGCGCGCCTGGATTGGTATGGCGGCCAATGTATTGAGCAAAGTTATCCCCGTCCTCGCGATTTTTCTCTTTGGGTACGGAGGTACAGAAGAAACGTTGCTTCTGATCGGCACAATCATGCTAATACTGTTGCCCATTACCGTCGGGTTAACCGTTTGGAATGTTCCAGAGGGGCGAGATTATTTGCCAACTCAAATCCCCCTTATCCCCGGGCTAAAAATGATGTGGAAGAACGCACCTTTTAAGCGACTGGTGCTTGCTTTTTTTATTAGCCAAATGGGTTCTTCGATATCAACGGCGCTGGTTGTGTTCTATATCCGTAATGTCTTACAGGATGCGCAGAACAGTATTCTCATGTTGCTTGTTTACTATGGCTTTAATTTGGCAGGAATTCCCTTCTGGATTTGGTTCTCCTCACGTATCGGAAAACACCGTGCATGGGCACTAGGCCTCGGCCTATTCTCGTGTTTCCAACTCGGCTATCTCGCGCTGGGTGCAGGAGACTTTTACTACATGCTGCCCATCACAGCTGCCACCGGATTTTTAGGCGGTGCATTCTGGGTTATACCGAATTCTATGAAGGCGGATGTTATTGATGTTGACCGATTAGCCACTGGTGAAGATCGCACAGCCTGGTACTTCGCTGTCTGGTCGTTTACCACAAAGGTAGGCCAATCAATCGGTCCCGCGCTTGCACTGACATTATTGGCTTACGTAGGGTTTGAGACAGGAACCAATGGCGAGAGCACAGAAGAAGGCTTGTTTGGATTGAAACTGCTCTATGTGTTCGGCCCTGCCCTGGGATTCGCCACCGCCGCCCTGATCGCCTGGAACTATCCCCTTGATGA
>Ga0115564_10002007_pt1 | contig 18013 bp, 18 predicted proteins | sample COGITO_mtgs_1105_7_FD_88680 | JGI IMG/M metagenome (GOLD analysis project Ga0115564, IMG submission 88680) | Pelagic marine microbial communities from North Sea - COGITO_mtgs_110523 | ecosystem: Environmental > Aquatic > Marine > Epipelagic | place: Germany:Helgoland, sampling site Kabeltonne...
AACAGGCCCCAGATGATGGTTTTATGCACGATCTGATGGAACCGGCGCGCCCAAGCGGGCAGTTTTGGGCCAGGTTTGCCCGCAAGACCACGGCGCATGAGGTCGGCTGTCCACAGGATCGATATCGCCACGAAGATCACCGCAAGGTTGGAATGAACGAGGAAGGCCTCGCGCCCGAAAGGGACAACGTCTTTGGGTTGAACGAGGACGAACCAGATCAACAGGGGCAGCATGATCCAGTGGGTCCATTTAAGCAAAGTGCGTCGATGGGGCCATCTGGATCGGAGGTGCGTGAGTGCTGCCCGCATCGGGATTATGCGGCTGGCGGTGGCGGTGGCATTACGGTGAACAGTTGCGCCAGTTCCATGACATCGACAGCGCGTTTCCAGCCGTCTTGCCCTGCGGTCCATACGTGGGTTTCACGACTTAGCGATCCATCTGCGGCCATGCGACCAAGAGAGGCGCGTGAAAACGGGCCTTTGGTTTCGCCGTTCACGGCGGTGTGCCAAACTTTTTCCACGGGTGGCGGCGGCGGCGTCATCGCGGTTGGTTGGGCGGCCACGGGGCGTTGTCCCCACGGGCCTTGGTTCATTTGTTGGGCCATTGCCATGCCCATGCCCGCGCCCATACCAGCAGCCATGGAGCCACCCGCGGCGCTGTCAGGATTGCTCATGGCTTCGGCGGCGGAGTATTTCATGAACTGATCAAGATCCCCTGCCAGCCCCATGGAGGTGCGTTTATCGAGCGCTTCTTCTACCTTTGGCGGCAGAGAGATGTTTTCGATGTAAAGATTTGGAATGGAGAGGCCAAATTCAGCCAATGCGGGCGCAATTTTGCTGGCAAGAAGTTTGCCCAGATCAATGGTGTTTGCCGCCATATCAAGGACGGGAATGCCAGAGTTGGCGATTGCGGCAGAAAACTGCGTGGTGATGATATTGCGGATTTGATAGCTGATTTCATCCATCGTGAATTCGCCGTCTGTGCCGACAACTTCGGAGAGGAATTTGGCGGGATCAGATACTTTGATTTCATACGTACCATAGGCGCGAATGCGCACGGGGCCAAATTCTGGGTCGCGGCAAATGATCGGGTTTTTCGTACCCCATTTTAGATCGGTGAACCGCGTTGTGTTGACGTAGTAAATCTCTGATTTGAAGGGGCTTTCAAAGCCGTGATCCCAATATTGCAGGGTCGTCATGATCGGCATGTTGTTGGTTTCCAACATATAAAGCCCAGGCGCGAACACATCAGCAAGCTGGCCTTCGTGCACCATGACGGCCGCCTGGCCTTCGCGCACTGTCAGTTTCGCGCCGTATTTAATTTCGTGGCCTTCGCGCTCAAAACGCCAAACCATTGTGTCGCGTGTGTCGTCTGTCCAGTGGATGACGTCTACAAATTCACCTGTCAGAAAATCTAAAATACCCATGGGGTTCTCCTGTTAAATTCGGTTTGATTTCAATGCGTCGTTGGCCACAGAGCGCAGCAACGGGCGGGCGCGTTCCGGGGTCATGCCCACGCGCAGGCGCGGATCATAGAGCATTTTGAGAAGGATTTCGTCGTGCTTGGTGAGCAGGGCGAACTCCTCGTCGTCGTTAAAAATGGAGGGGCGGATGTTGGGGTCATCGTTGGCTAGGCCGAGCGCTTGGGTCATCTCTTCCTCGATGCAGGAGCGACGCATTATGGCGCTGTGTTCTGCTTTCACGAGGACAACGGCACCCGAGTAATCGGTCGGGCTGTCGGCGTTGGACAATGCGTAGGCGACGCAAAAGATGTTGCGCGGGCTGGTTTCAATTTCGCGCACGATTGACGGCAGCAGTTGCGGGACCGTGGCAGCCAAAAGTCCGGGGTCAATTTGTTGCTCGTCGCGGTTGAGGAATAACATCACAAAGTTGGCGTTTTTGATGTTGGTGACGCGAATGTTCAGCCCCGTAAGTGCGCCCAAACGTGCGGCAAATGAGCTGACGAGTTTTTTGTCTTTTGCTTTTTGAACCGCAGTGACAGAGGCGCCGAAATGCAGCCCGATGCGTACAGGTTTTTGCCAACGCCGCAGGTAGGATGATGTTTGCTCTTCGACAAAAACGCCTGCCTCGTTTGTGTATTCATCATACAGCGCGACCCGTTCAAAATTGCGCACCAAATCATCTGCGGTGAACGGCGCGTCTTTTGGACTATGTTCTTGGCGCAGTTTACCTTGGGATAAAAGGCGGGCTTGGACGGAGGCGTAGTAGGATTTAATCCGCACACTTTCGTCCGAAACAGCAGGCTTGATCATGGCTGGTCTGGGTTTTGGGGTCAGCACAGGGTTGGGCGCAACAATGGCTTCCTCGCAGCCAGCCAGAAACAAGGTGATCACCAGCAGAATTCGGCCAAGTGTCATTACAGAGTCGTTGCCCCTTTGGTGCGCCAAGCGCGCATTACGCGCCTGTGCTGGTTCCGATATTGTCGCCGGTGCCTGTTGATTTGGCTTTGGCAGCGGACAGAGTTTTCTTCAACTCGTCTTCCATGGTGATCAGTTCTTTTTCAGCGTCCGCACGTTTTGCTTTGCCTTCATCCGCGATGGCCAAACTCTCTTCGATGGTGTCGATAAGATATTGGTTGGCCTTTTTGATGCTTTCGATGTCGAACACGCCGCGCTCCATTTGCTTGCGCACTTCGCGGTTGGCTTCTTGCAGGTTGGCCGCGTTGGATTCCAGCAACTCGTTCGTCAGATCATTGGCCTGTTTCACCACTTCGGCAGCTTCACGCGAACGGTGGATCGTTACGGCTTGGGCCAATTGGGTTTCCCACAGCGGCACCGTGTTCACGAGCGTTGAGTTGATTTTTGTGACCAAAGATTTATCGTTTTCTTGGACAAGACGGATGGATGGCAAGGATTGCATTGTGACCTGACGCGTAAGTTTCAGATCGTGCACACGGCGTTCCAGATCATCACGTGCGGCGCGCAGATCGCGCAATTCCTGTGCTTTGATAATGCCTTTGTCTTTGGACGCTTTTGCGACCTCTTTTTCTTTGGCAGGGATGATTTTATCATCCAGTTCTTTCAATTTCTCGGTACCCGCAGCTATATAAAGCGCAAGTTCGTCGTAGAATGCGAGCGTTTTGCCATACAACTTATCAAGGGATTTGATGTCTTTGAGCAGCACATGTTCGTGCTCCAGCAGCTCGTCCGTGATGCGGTCGATCTGGCCTTGCACGTCTTCGTAACGGGCCATGAATTTCGCAACGGGTGCGGCGCGGCCAAGGATTTTTTCCCACCACGATAACTTGCGGTTCGGGTTCAGCTCGTCGATGGAAAATCCACGGATCGAGGTGACCATGTTGCGTAGGCTTTCACCCGCTGGACCAACGTCTTTGTTGCGTACACCAGACAGCATCTCTTGGCTGATCAGTTGCATTTCTTCTTGCGCCTTGGAACCAAACTCGATGATGGACTGTGTGTTTTCCATATCAATCTCGTCCATGCGGGACTTAATCGACATTTGCAGATCTGGCGTCACTTCGGACACCACGATCAACTCGTTCTTTGGCTCTGGCAGGACCACGGCATTGATTGCTTCGACTTCTTTCAGGGCGCCTGCGGCTTTGGTACGGATATCGGACATGGGTGTCTCCTGTTAACTGGCCTTGAGGCCCTCTTGTTTCAGTCGGTCGCGAAGAACCTCGATTTCAACATCAAGATCGGTTCGGTTGTCCAGCATCATGGTTTCACGCTGGTTATTAAAGCTGGTTTCCAAATCCGTAAGCAAGGATTCGTATTTCGTTTTGGCGTCTGTATCACGGCTTTTGCTGTAAAGATCGGCAAATTTGATCGTCGCATCGCGTGCGCCCTTTAAATAGACGCCCAGAAATTTGCGTGCGCCCGACAAATCGCGTGGATCGTCCTCAACCGCACGAAACATTTCACGCACGGATGTCGCGAGGGATTCGACGCGGGCTTCCATCTTACGATCACCAATACGGCGCGATGCGGTGATGGTTTCCGCCAGCAATCCTTCGGCTTTGTCCACGGCTTTGGCGACCCGTTCGGTTTCAAATTCGGACATGCCCTCCATGCCTTTTTTGCGCAGCGGGTCGATACCAAAACTGAACACATGGGCCGCCATTGCGAGGATGGCGAACACGATGGCAGCAGCGATACCGTCGCCTGTGGCAAAGGCCCCAGCCATGAAAACGCCGATACCCGTCAGGGCGGTGGCGAACATCTTGCGTGGGATCGCAGGGGGACGCGCGACTTTGCGGTCTTGGTACGCGGCCTCGGCAATCAGGCCGTCGCGCAGCAGCCAAGCGGCCAACAGAAGGATCGCCAGCGCGCCAAATTCGGTGAGCATTCCAGTGGCGTCGCCACGGCGCATTTCGCCGATGCCTGAAAACAAAAGAGGCAGCGGCGCGATAAACAGGAATTTTGAGCGGAAGCTGGAGTTTACGACACGGCGACCGCGAAACTTGCTTGCGGGGAATGCGGGCGCAGGGGTTGCGTTTTTCGGGCTACCTTCAGGGCTGTGTTGCCCACCAAATTTCTGCGCCATCAGGACAGGCTTCCAAAGCTGCCGAATGACACCGTGAAAATGGTGGCGACCAGTATAATATAGGATATCCACTGCAAAGTTGGTGCATACACGCTGTTCCCCCGAGATAACGGCATTAGGCCCGTTCGGGGTTTAATATATGACGCCGTGGTGGCGGATACTAGGGTTTAGACGCGGATTTTATACCGCGTCCTTTGTTTCGACGCTCTACGTCGGCAGATTTCTGCCTTTCGCGCTGGGTTTAGTGCCCGTCTGGACCGCGTTCTTTGGCCAGTTTGCGTTGATAGCCAGTTTGCACAAGTTCAACCAAAACCAGCACAACGACCGAGAAATAGAAGGTCATCTTGGACATTGGCAACAATGCGTAGCCGAAGACTTTGATCTGAAGGCTATCGTCGTGCATGGCGTGCGCCGCCGCTGGGCCTGCCTCGCCGAGCAGAACAACACCGACAATCAGCAGGATAAAGAGGCCAAGAACTTCGTACATGCGGTTCTTTTGCAGGAATGCCGTGACCCCATCTGCCAGCACCAGCATGGCAAGGCCAGAGGTGAGGATCGCGATGGCAAGGACAGGGAAGACATCAGTGATCGCAAGTGCGGACAGGATGCTGTCAAAGCTGAACACAAGGTTCATGATCACGATCAGCATCACAACTTGGCGCGCGGATTTGCCTGATTTACCATCTGCATCGTGGCCCAAATCGTGAATTGTGAGCATGTGGGTGATCTCTTTGAAGGCGGTGTACATGATGAAAACGCCACCAAAGATAAACACGACAGTCGAAAAGTTGACGCCGCCTGTGATGATGCCTGGCATATCAAAGATGTAGAACGGATCTTTGAGCGCGTCGATCAGCTGGATCATCGTGAACAATAGGACGACCCGCAGAACCACGGCGATAATGATGCCCCAAAAACGGACACGTTTCTGGTATTCCTTGGGTGCGCGTTGGCTCTCGATTGAGATGTACAGCAGGTTATCAAAGCCAAGAACGGCCTGAAGAAAGATCAAAACGCCAAGGTTGGCGAGGTTTTCAATCGTTAATAAGTCAGCCATCGCGCGTGTTCCCCTTTTTCGGATGCCATTTGCCCCGCATTTAGCCCAAGACCTTTGGGAAGGGCAAGCACCTGACGCTAACGCCTTAGAATCGCGCATATCTTTCTATTTTGCGGGAATCATTCCATCCGATAGGCTGAACTTACGTAGGGTCAAAGGTTTTGGCGCCTATGGGCTGCAATTAAGTTCAGGCGATCCGTTTTTGGCTCTGCAAGGAAGCTGGCGTGAAGTGCGTTGGTGAATGCGAAGGGAATACGGTTATGGCCAAAGGTATGGTCAAGTGGTTCAACGCCGACAAGGGGTACGGTTTCATTGAGCCAGAAGGGGGTGGAAACGATATTTTCGTCCACATCTCTCAAGTGCAAGCGTCTGGGTTACAGTCGCTCGAAAACAATCAACCGATTGAATTTGAAATGGTCGATGGCGTGGATGGACGCCAGATGGCTGGGAACATCACGCTGACGCAATAGTCATTTGCGGTTGGGGCGTTTGGCCGGTGGTCTGCCGTGCGGTTTGCCTTGTGACTGCCCTTGCGGGGGTGCGTTACGCGGTTTTCTCGTGACTTTGCGAGAGGATTTCTTGACGGCGTGTGATTCTGGTGGCGCGATCCCAAGCTGGTCACGCAACACTTTGCTGCGCACCTCTTCTACTTCGCCAGATGCGAGTGTGTTCAGCTGGAATGGGCCGTAGGAAATGCGGATCAAGCGGTTCACGGTCAGGCCGATAACCTCAACTGCGCGGCGGATTTCGCGGTTTTTTCCTTCGCGTAGGGCAATTGTCAGCCACGCGTTGGCGCCTTGCAGTTTGTCGATGCTGATTTGCATGGGCTGAAAATTCTCGCCCTCAACTGTGACGCCTTTGCGTAAGGGTTCGATGCTGGCCTCGGTCGGCGTGCCTTTGACGCGGACGCGGTATTTGCGCACCCAACCTGTGGATGGCAATTCAAGTTTGCGTTTCAGCTCCCCGTCGTTGGTGAGCAAAAGCAGGCCTTCGGAATTGATATCAAGACGACCCACAGACATGACGCGGGGCAGGGTCTCTGGCAGCTCGTCAAAAACCGTCGTGCGGCCTTTTTCATCGCGTTCCGTTGTCACCAAACCCAAAGGTTTATTGTAAAGCCACAGTTTTGCAGGCTGTTTTTCGGCAATCGGTTTGCCGTCCACGGTGATCGTGTCGGTGTCGGACACTTTGATGGCTGGCGTGTCGAGCGGCTGGCCGTTCAACGTGATGCGCCCTGCATCAATCATACGTTCCACTTCACGGCGCGACGCTACGCCTGCGCGGGACAGGAATTTGGCGATACGTTCGCCTTCGTCTGGGAGTTTGTTGGTCATGGGCGTCCTATAGGGGGGTTTCATGTGCTTGTCCAAGGGAAGCGGGCGCGCTATGGCCGTTGATATGGAATTTACGTCTTATATGGATCAGGCATTGGATGAGGCACGGGCTGCGGGCGCGCGGGGCGAGGTGCCAGTGGGGGCGGTGATTGTGCGCGGTGGTGTGGTTTTGGCGGCCGCAGGGAACCGCACGCGCGAATTGAATGATCCGACGGCCCACGCAGAAGTTTTGGCAATTCGGGCTGCGTGTGCGGCCGAGGGTGTTGAACGCCTGAACGGTGCGGATTTATACGTGACGTTGGAGCCATGCCCGATGTGCGCGGCGGCGATTTCGAACGCACGGATTGCGCGGTTGTATTACGGTGCGGGCGATCCAAAATCGGGCGGTGTGGCCCAAGGTCCAAGAGTGTTTGAGCATGCGCAGTGCCACCATGTGCCAGAGGTTTACGACGGGATTAAAGAAACAGAGGCCGCCGCGCTGTTGGTTTCGTTTTTTGCGAGCAAGCGTTGAATGGCGCGTGCTGGGGTTTTACCCCAGACCCCAAGATATTTCTGCTCAAAAGAAACGGATGTGTGGGTTGTCTTGCACGGGGCGTGGCGGTACATGCTTGGGCTGAAAATATGTGTTTAACCGCGAGAGTGAACAGCCATGTCGATTGATAAAGAAACAGCGCGCCGTGTGGCGCATTTGGCCCGCATTGAAGTGGCCGAGGATCAGTTGGAGCATTTGGCGGGCGAGCTGAATGGTATTCTGGGGTTCATGGAACAGTTGAACGAAGTGGATGTTGAGGGTGTGGAGCCAATGACATCTGTGACACCGATGCGTTTGCCACGCCGCGCCGATGTTGTGACGGATGGAGATAAACAGGGTGCGATTTTGAAAAACGCGCCAGATGCACGCGAAGGGTTTTTCGCAGTGCCAAAGGTTGTGGAGTAAGAACATGAGCACTTTGAACAGCCTGACCATTGCGGATGCGCGCGACAAGTTGCGCAGCAAAGAGATTTCGTCTGTAGAGCTGACGGAGGTTTGTAATGCTGCCGTTGCGGGGTCGGATGCCCTGAATGCGTTTTCGGTGAAGACACCTGAATTGGCGCTGGATCAAGCTAGGGTCGCAGATGCGCGGATCGCGGCAGGGGGTGCCCCTGATTTATGCGGCATTCCGCTCGGGATCAAAGATTTGTTCTGCACCAAAGGTGTGGCGTCGCAGGCGGCCTCGAACATATTGGGCGGTTTCAAGCCAGAGTATGACAGCACCGTCACGTCCAAGTTGTGGGATGCGGGCGCGGTGATGCTGGGCAAATTGAACATGGATGAGTTTGCGATGGGATCGTCCAACGAAACCTCAGCCTATGGACCAGTTGTGAGCCCTTGGCGGCGCAAAGGATCGGACGCGGAATTGACGCCGGGTGGATCATCTGGTGGGTCTGCATCGGCGGTTTCTGCTGATTTGTGTTTGGCAGCGACCGGTACAGATACCGGTGGTTCCATTCGCCAGCCTGCCGCGTTTACCGGTATTGTTGGAGTAAAACCAACCTATGGCCGTGTGTCGCGTTGGGGGATTATCGCGTTTGCGTCGTCGCTCGATCAAGCGGGCCCGATGACCAAGACAGTTCGCGACAGTGCCATTTTCATGAACGCGATTTCTGGGCATGATGCCAAAGACAGCACGTCGGCGAATATCGCTGTGCCTGATTTTGAAGCGGCCCTTACAGGCGATATTCGCGGCAAAAAGATTGGCATCCCGAAGGAATACCGTTTGGATGGTATGCCAGACGAGATTGAAAAACTGTGGTCCCAAGGGGCAGATATGCTGCGCGATGCGGGGGCTGAAATTGTTGATGTGACGTTGCCGCACACAAAATACGCGCTGCCAGCGTATTACGTATTGGCACCAGCGGAAGCGTCTTCAAATCTGGCGCGCTATGACGGTGTGAAATACGGTCACCGCGCCAAATTGCAAGCAGGCGAGGGCATTCACGAGATGTACGCGCGCACCCGCGCCGAAGGGTTTGGCAAAGAAGTGCAGCGCCGCATTATGATCGGGGCGTATGTTTTGTCGGCTGGATTTTACGATGCCTATTATCGCCGCGCTCAACGGGTTCGCACATTGATCAAGAAAGATTTCGAGGACGTTTATGCAACTGGCGTGGATGCTATCCTGACCCCTGCAACACCGTCTGCGGCGTTTGGTTTGGGCGAAATGGCGGATGTTGATCCAGTGAAAATGTATCTGAACGATGTGTTTACCGTGACAGTGAACCTTGCGGGGTTGCCGGGTGTGTCTGTTCCTGCGGGGCTGGATTCGCAAGGATTGCCGCTGGGATTGCAGTTGATTGGCAAGCCGTGGGAAGAAGCAGATATGCTGAACACCGCTTATGCGCTGGAACAATCGGCAGGTTTTGTTTCCAAGGCGGATAAATGGTGGTAAACACCTAAAAAGTGATCAAGAGGTATAAAATGCGGGCGATTTTAACGACGATAGCGATGTGTGGTGTTCTGGCAGCCTGTGCGGCGCCACAGCGGCCAAATGATCAGGACCAGTATTTCGACAATATCACGCCTGATCCTGCGGCGTTGGAGGCTGAGAACAGCCGCTTGCGCACGGCAGAAACGGGAACGGGCGAGCAAACAGTGCAATTGCCCAGTGAAACCACGGGCAGGCGTAAACCTGCCGTGACAGAAAACGCGGCGATTTCGAACACCCAAGATTTTAAGGCTGTAACGGCGCGAGAAACCATCGCGTCTGACGCGGCGAAACTTGCCGAGTTGAAGCAATCTTACAAAGTGATTGAGCCTGAAGCTTTGCCAACGCGGGGTCGCACTGGTGTGAATTTGGCGGCCTATGCGCTGTCACAAAAACATTCAGTGGGTACAAAAGCCTTCGGTCGATTTAATACGGGTTCTGGTGGCTGCTCGCGCTACCGCAATGACCCAGATGCAGCGCAGCGTGCGTTTTTGGATGCGGGTGGCCCTGCGAAGGATCGCAAGCGTCTGGATGGTGACGGCGACGGGTTTGCCTGTAGCTGGAACCCCGACAAATATCGCAGCCTGTTGCAGAATGTGGGCACGACCCCAGCAGCACCAACGGTAACAGAACTCCCATCCACCGATAGCTGATGTTGAAATCGCCGAATTGTGGCGTTCGCAAACACGGGTTGGCGCCAGATATGGTGGTGCTGCATTACACGGCTATGGAAACGGCGCAGGCAGCGATTGAACGGCTGTGTGATCCTGAGGCCGAGGTTTCAGCCCATTACGTGATTGCAGAAGATGGCACCGTCACGCAGTTGGTGGCGGATACGGATCGTGCGTGGCACGCGGGCGCTGGGCAATGGGGTTGGGTTTCTGATGTGAATTCACATTCCATCGGGTTTGAGCTGGCCAACCTTGGGCCAGACAGTGAAATGCCACAATTCCCTGAGGCACAAATGGCCGCATTGGAACGGGAACTGGCGCGAGTTTGCACGACGTTTGATATCTCGCCTGAGCGGGTGATCGGGCATTCCGATATGGCGCCCGGGCGCAAAATTGACCCTGGCCCGCATTTTGACTGGGCGCGTTTGGCGCAAAAAGGTCTGTCGGTTTGGGTGAACAGTGCAGCCCCAGCATCAGATGAAGCGGATCAAAGCACGTTTCGTACCGCTGCATTTTATTTCGGATATCGGCCAACAGATAACAGCGATGAAAGCTGGGAAATAGTGCTCGATGCCTTTCGATTGCGGTTTCGACCCCGTGTTTCTGGGCCACTTGATGCGACAGATGTGGGTATCATGGTGCGTTTGGCTGAAAAATGGCCGTGTCAGGCCGTTGACCCCGGTACACCACACGGCGTAGAGGCTTAGCTGCGTGGATGGCTGGACGGCTGCACGCCGCAAGGCGTGAGGAAAGTCCGGACTCCAAAGAACAACGGCGGCGGGTAACGCCCGCCCGGGGCAACCCGAGGGAAAGCGCCACAGAGAACAGACTGCCTGCGTTCGCGCAGGTAACGGTGAAACGGTGGAGTAAGAGCCCACCGCGGTGGTGGTAACATCACTGGCATGGCAAGCCCCGCTGGGAGCAAGACCAAATAGGGATCGCGTGGGCGCAAGTCCGAGGATGTTCTTTCCTCAGCAGGTCCGGGTTGGTTGCAAGAGCCTGTTGGCAACGACAGGCCCAGATGAATGGTCGTCTATGGGGGTTCGCCCCTTGGACAAAATCCGGCTTACAGGCCATCCGCGCATTTAACTTTCTAGAGTATGGGCTTCGGTGGGACAGATGTGTCGCGAATCAATATCTAGGGTCTAAGTGATGTTTGAATCGAAAGATTCGAGGTAATTTTTCCACCAAAAAGTCAATGTTCTTAGTATGTTCTCATGTGTTTCTCAAACGGTTGGGATTTTATGGGAAAAATATGGGAAATTATCACACCACTACATGTTGTGGTTGAGGGTCTCAGAGTAACAATTTGAGCCATTTTTCGCCTAATTTTTACGAAAATTGCGCAGGCCAGAAGATCAATGTGGCGCTCTTGTTCAATAAATCCCATAAAAAACACTTTCTTTCCATAATTTCCCATGTAATACCTGTTCTCACGATGAAGTTGGGATCATAAGGGACAACAAGATCCCGCGAATGACCAAGTCAGGTTTCATACAGGCGCCCAGCAGCATCAAAATAGAGATCCGACGTGGGTTGCGAGCAGACACCCCCCCAAGGTGGCACCACAGTTGGACATCCCTTTACGGGACGAGGGCGGAGGATCAAGCAGTGGCAACAGCTTGATCCTCCGTTTCCATTGTAAGACCCCCAAAATTGGTTTTGGGGTGACGAGGACAAAAAGGAGCACCCTTCGTGGCGCGACGTTTTAGAGGCGAAAGTATCCACAAAGTGGACGCTAAGGGCAGGGTGTCTATCCCGGCCCCGTTTCGACGTGTGTTGGAAGAAGGTGATTCCGATTGGACCGAGGGTCTAAACCCGAACATGGTCTTGGTGTACGGTGGCAAATCACGCGACTACATCGAAGGCTACACGATGAAATCCATGGATGATGTGGACGAGCAAATCGCCAATCTGCCCCGTGGGTCGCGCAGGCGCCGTGCGCTTGAACACATGTTCTCTGGCCAATCGTTGCAGCTGAGCGTTGATGAAACGGGCCGTTTGGTTCTGTCTCCGAAATTGCGTGAAAAAATCGGCATTAAATCCGAAGCCATTTTTGTGGCCACGGGCGATACGTTCCAAATCTGGGAGCCAAGCGCGTATGACGACTATGTCGCTGCGATCGAGGATTGGATGGAAGAGGAAGTGGACGATTTTGATCCGCTGACTTTGTTGGATGAGCCCGTCGCGGACACAGTCGAAGGGTAAGGTGCGCATGGAACACGTTGCGCAAACTGCTTCCCCGCATATTCCCGTATTGTTGACCCCAATCTTAGACGCAGTTGCACCGATGTCTGGCCGTTGGGTCGATGGCACGTTTGGGGCAGGTGGTTACACGCGCGCATTTCTTGACGCGGGCGCGGCGCAGGTTTTCGCGATTGATCGCGATCCTGAGGTGTTTGAACGGGCCAAAGATTGGTCTGGCGAATACGGTGATCGTTTGGCGCTGGTTGAGGGCACCTTTGGGCAGATGGACACGCTGATCGAGGGATTAGTTGACGGCGTTGTGCTCGATATCGGTGTTTCGTCGATGCAGATTGATCAGGCGGAGCGTGGGTTTTCGTTTCAAAAAGACGGCCCGCTAGACATGCGGATGAGCCAAACAGGGCAAACGGCGGCAGATGTTGTGAACACCGCGTCTGAGGCCGAACTGGCGGATATTCTGTTTCAATATGGCGAAGAACGCGCGTCACGGCGCATTGCCAAAGCGATAGTCGATGCCCGTAAGATTGCCCCCGTTTTAACGACCGCGCAGTTGGTTGAAATCATCGAGGCGACCTTGCCAAAATCAAAGCCAGGTCACGCGCACCCTGCCACACGATCCTTTCAGGCGCTGCGCATTGCAGTGAATGATGAGTTGGGGCAATTGGTGCGGGGTTTGTTCGCGGCCGAATCCATTCTGGCGGCGGGCGGTGTGTTGGCCGTAGTGACGTTTCATTCGCTAGAAGATCGCATTGTGAAGCGGTTTTTGGCTGCGCGATCTGGATCAAAACCCAAAGGTAATCGCTGGGCCCCAGAAGAAGTCCGCGATGCGCCACAGTTTGAATTGATGGGCCGAAAATCGATTTCTGCGCGCGATGATGAATTAGAAGCAAACCCACGTGCGCGATCCGCAAAGCTGCGCCTTGCACGGCGCACCGACGCACCCGTTGGGGATGTTGAGTTTGCTGGATTGGGCCTGCCAAAGTTAAGTTTAAAGAGTGTAAGTCTATGAAAACATTCCTGTATATGATGTGTTGCGCTATTGTGATCAGCGGTGCCTATTGGGCCTACAAAGAAAACTACCGCACGCAAGCCAGCCTGCGCCGTGTCAGTGATTTGCAGCAACAAATCGCCGCTGAACGGGAATCTATTTCAGTTTTAAAGGCCGAGTGGGCGTATTTGAACCGCCCTGATCGCCTGCGTGAATTGGTCGATTTGAATTATGACGCACTGGGCCTATTGCCGTTGATGCCCGATCATTTTGCCGAGGTGGAATTGGTTGCCTATCCACAAGTGCAAATAGAGGCGAACGAGTTGGTGGACCCCGTTTCAACGAGCAATTCGGGTAGCGATGCGCGGCGTAGTCCAGACAAGGAATTCCCATAATGAGAACGCCTCTTCGTCCGTTAGCGCGTGTTTTGGATGCCCGTGAAAAGGGTGAAAACCCTGATGTAATCGAGGCCGAAGAACGCGCCATTCGCAATGTCAAAGTACAGATGCGGATGCGGCGACGTGCCGAAAGCCGTTTGCTGGTTTTAGGGATATTTTTCTTTGCTTCCTTCATGGTTGTTGGCGCACGCATGGCCAGTTTGGCGGCGTCTGTGCCGACTGAACCCGTGTCCACGGCATCCATTCCGCAAATCGCAAATCAGCGTGCCGATATCATTGATCGCAACGGCGAGATTTTGGCGACCAATCTGGCGACGACCGCGTTGTACGCGCAGCCTCCCCTGATGGTGGACCCTAAAGCTGCTGCCGAAGGGCTAGCACAGATATTCCCTGATCTTGATTTGGCTAAACTGAGCGAAGATTTTTCGGGCAAGCGTAAGTTCCTGTGGATCAAAAAGAAAATTAGTCCTGAACAGCAACAACTGGTGCATGATCTGGGTGAACCTGGTCTGTTGTTTGGCCCACGCGAGATGCGGCTTTATCCAAATGGTAAGCTGGCGGCGCATATTTTGGGTGGCGCGAGTTTTGGCAAAGAAGGCGTGAACGCCGCCGAAGTGATCGGCATTGCGGGCGTGGAACGGTATTTCGACGAGACCCTGCGCGATCCTGCGCGCGACGGCGAACCGTTGCAATTGTCCATCGACATGACTGCGCAATCAGCCATGCGCGATGTGCTTGCTGGCGGTGTGAAGTTGATGAGCGCCAAAGGTGCGGGTGCGATCCTGATGGATATTCACACCGGTGAAATCTTGTCGATGGCATCACTGCCTGATTTTGACCCCAACAATCGCCCACGGGTTTTGACCGAAGGGGATCAATCCGACAGCCCACTGTTTAACCGCGCCAGCCAAGGCGTTTACGAGCTGGGCTCGACGTTTAAGATCTTTCAAGCGGGTATCAACCTGGAAAAAGGGTTGGTGAACGAAAATACGATGATCGACACCAAAGGCCCGTTGAAGTGGGGCAAGTTTAAGATTCGCGACTTTCACGATTACGGCAAACAACTGTCTGTGACCGATGTGATTGTGAAGTCATCTAACATCGGCACAGCGCGCATGGCGTTGGCAGCGGGTGCAGGTGCGCAGCAGGAAATGCTCGAAAAACTCGGATTTTTTGATGCGGTTCCGTTGGAATTGAATGAGGCGCGGCAAACGCGACCTCTGTTGCCAAAACGCTGGTCCGACATTTCGACAATGACCATTTCGTATGGCCACGGCATTGCCGCGACGCCGCTGCATTTGGCCACGGCCTATGCGACGATGGGCAATGGCGGGTACAAAGTGAAGCCGACGATCATCAAGCAAAAAGGCGTGCAGCCTGATCGCGAGCAGGTCATTTCTGAACGCACCTCGCAGAAATTGGTGAAGATGTTGCGTGCGGTTGTGACGCGAGGCACCGCGAGCTTTGGCGAGGTTAAGGGCTATGAAGTTGCGGGTAAAACCGGCTCGGCGGATAAGCCGAAACCGGGTGGCGGATATTACGACAAAAAGGTCATTTCCACCTTTGCCAGCGTGTTTCCTGCCAGCAATCCAAAATACGTTCTGGTGGTTACACTGGACGAGCCATCTATCGTTGCGCACGGCGAAGAGCGCCGCACCGCGGGTTGGACGGCAGTGCCTGTTTCAGCAGAAATTGTTTCGCGTTTAATGCCGATCCTTGGGTTGCGCCCGAATGTTGCGTCCGCTGGGAATCTTCAATACACGGCAGCTGGAAACTGATCACAACGACGAGGGCATAGGATGACCAAAAGGACGCTTAAGACGCTTGGTTTAACCGCGACGCACGGCGTGATTTCGGACCCTGTTATCACCGGCGTTTGTGTCGATAGCCGTGTGTGCAAAGCGGGTAATTTGTTCGCAGCAATGCCCGGATCAGCGGTTCATGGTGGTGCGTTCATTCAATACGCGCTGCGCATGAGGGCGGCGGCGATTTTGACTGATGCCGTTGGATTTGAAATTGCCCAAAATGATGTGGGCGTGATTGACATTCCGGTTGTGGTTTCAAGCGATCCGCGCCGTGATTTGGCGCTGGCTTGTGCGCGCTGTTACGCGGGGCAACCCGCCAGCATGGTTGCGGTGACGGGGACAAATGGCAAAACATCCGTAGCAAATTTCACGCGCCAGATTTGGGAATTGATGGGGCAAGCGGCCGTGAACTTTGGCACCACAGGTGTTGAAGGCGCGTATGCTGCTGCGATGAGCCACACAACGCCAGAACCTGTGACCCTGCATAAGTTGCTGAAAACGCTAAAAGACGAGGTCATTACGCATGCCGCGATGGAAGCATCTTCGCATGGATTAGAGCAGCGCCGTTTGGATGGTGTTTATCTAACAGCGGGCGCGTTCACGAATTTCACCCAAGATCATTTGGATTACCACGAAACCTTCGATGCGTATTTCAATGCCAAGGCGGGCCTATTTACGCGGGTTTTGCCCCCCGAGGGATCAGCGGTGATCAACATTGATGATCCAAAAGGCGGGATTCTGGCGGATATTGCACTGTCGCGCGGCCAAGATGTTATTACGCTTGGAACAGGGCAGGGTGATCTGCAAATTCTGGGAAGTCGGTTTGATGCCACGGGCCAAGACGTACGGTTTTCGTGGCGTGATGAGGTGTTTACCGCGCGGCTAAATCTGATCGGTGGATTTCAGGCACAGAATGTTTTGACCGCTGCCCTGCTGGTGATTGCCTGCGGTGCTCAAAGCGGTGATGTGTTCCGCTGTTTGCCCGAATTGCAAACTGTTCCCGGGCGCATGCAGCTGGCGGCCACGCGCAAAAATGGCGCTGCGGTTTTTGTCGATTATGCCCACACGCCAGATGCGCTGGAAACTGCGCTAAAGGCGATGCGGCCCCACACCCTAGGACGGTTGTTGGTGGTGTTTGGGGCTGGTGGTGATCGGGACCAAGGTAAGCGGCCTTTGATGGGGGCAGCGGCAAGCGAATACAGCGATGTTGCCTTCGTGACGGATGATAATCCGCGATCCGAAGACCCGGATATGATCCGCAAAATGATAATGCCTGAATGCCCAGAAGCAACCGAGATTGGCGATCGCGCGCAGGCGATCTTGACGGCTGTGGATGCGTTGCAACCCGGTGACGCATTGTTGATTGCGGGAAAGGGGCATGAAACAGGGCAAACCATTGGCGATGATGTGTTGCCGTTTGACGACGTAGAACAGGCGAGCGTGGTGGTGCATGCGCTTGATGGATTAGGTGCATGAGTATTTTGTGGACAAAAGAAGCAGCAGTCGCGGCCACAGGTGGTGACGCGATTGGGGATTGGTCCGTTGGCGGCGTTTCAATTGATACGCGCGAATTGAATGCAGGTGATTTGTTTGTGGCGTTGAAAGACGTGCGCGATGGACATGATTTCGTGGCGCAAGCCTTGGCGGCGGGTGCGGGTGCTGCGATGGTATCGCACCGACCCGAAGGCGTTTCAAAGGATGCGCCGTTGTTGATCGTGGCGGATGTTTTGCGCGGGCTGGAAGATTTAGGTTTGGCTGCGCGGGCGCGTACGAATGCCAAAGTGATTGGTGTGACGGGCTCGGTTGGTAAGACGGGCACAAAGGAAATGTTGCGTGCAGCGCTGCAGGTGCAGGGCAAAGTTCACGCGGCAGTGCGCAGTTTTAACAACCACTGGGGCGTGCCTCTGACACTGGCGCGGATGCCTGCGGATACGGATTTTGCGGTGATCGAGATTGGGATGAACAACCCGGGGGAGATTGGCCCGCTGGCGAAAATGGCGCAGTTGGATGTGGCCGTGATCACGACAGTTGCCGCCGTTCACATGGCCGCATTTGACAATGTGGAACAGATTGCCGATGCGAAAGCTGAGATATTTGAAGGGCTTAGCGAAAATGGCGTGGCTATTTTGAATGCGGATATTCCGACGCTGCCGATTTTGAAAAAGGCACGTGGTGATGGGCGCAGTGTTTTGTTTGGCCAAAGCGCGGGCGCGGATATTCGACTGATCAAAGCATCGGTGTCCGATCATGGATCTGCAGTCGAGGCAGTTTTACACGGCGATCCAATCCTGTTCAAACTGGGCGCACCTGGCGAACATTTGGCCATGAACGGATTGGCTGTATTGGCAGCCGTGGAAGCCGCTGGCGGTGATGTTGCGCAAAGCATGTTGGCGCTGGCCAGTTGGCAGGCGCCATCTGGGCGCGGGCAACGGTTTACGGTTCAGCTGGGTGAAACAGGCGGTTCGGTCGAGCTGATCGACGAGAGTTACAACGCCAATCCAACGTCGATGGTCGCCGCGTTGGCGGTTTTGGCCGCAGCGACGCCCGCACAGGAAAATGGGCGA
>Ga0115564_10002024_pt1 | contig 17876 bp, 12 predicted proteins | sample COGITO_mtgs_1105_7_FD_88680 | JGI IMG/M metagenome (GOLD analysis project Ga0115564, IMG submission 88680) | Pelagic marine microbial communities from North Sea - COGITO_mtgs_110523 | ecosystem: Environmental > Aquatic > Marine > Epipelagic | place: Germany:Helgoland, sampling site Kabeltonne...
ATTTCGCTGGCGTAATTTGATCGGACCAGTGCGCATTTTGGAAACGCTGGCGCTTGGTGTTGTTACGTTTGGCGTGGCAAGTCTGTTGTGCTGGCTGATCCTGCCAGAGCGGTTGTGGTACATTCTGATCCATGCACCAAAGATCATGATTTGGATCGCGATATTGTATCCGCTGGTGCAAGTCGTGCCGCAAGAATTGGTGTATCGAGCGCTGTTTTATGAGCGCTACGGGCATCTTTTTTCAGATCAAAAACAAGCGGTAATGGTGAACGCGGTGCTGTTTTCATTTGGGCATTTGATGTATTGGCATCCCGTTGTTTGGATCGCCACTTTCATCGGTAGCTTTTTGTTTTCATACGCTTATTTACGCCCACGTGGATTTTTACAGGCCTGTGTCTTGCATGGCATCGCGGGCGTTGCGATCTTTGCCAGTGGGCTTGGTTGGTTGTTTTATTCTGGCGGGAACGTCGCGCAATAATCAGGTTTTTCGATAGATCAGAACATGCGCCGTATCCGCGCCATGTGGGCTGTTTGGATCGGAAAAGATCGGCACGGTTTCAAGCAGAGGTGCGGTGATTGCGCCCTGATCTACCAGTGTATTCAGCGCGGTTTCGAAACCCTTTGCCGCGTAATGTTGTGCGTTCACACCAATGCAAAATAACGCACCTGTTTTTGCCAAATTTAGCAAGTTTTCCAGCGGTTCTGGCCCAAGGTGGCCGCGCGTAAACGTGCCTGCAGAAACCACGGCACCGAAGGGCGTATGCGGGGGCGAAAGGGGCTGCGTCAAATCCACTTTGTGCAGGTCGCCATACAGTCCCTTCGCACGCGATTGGGCCAGCATATCGGGCGAGATATCAAAGCCGTGGATGGAAGATGTGGGTAGGTTTAGAGCCTCTGCAACCAAGCCTGTTCCGCATCCGATGTCGGCAATTGGGTGATCTGAGCCTTGCCGATGCTTGCGATAAAATTCAGCAATTACAGCGGGGTAGATGTAGCCAAGCCGCGTTGCGAACTCTGCGTCATAGTGATCTGCGAAATCTTTGTAATAGCTGAGATTATCTTGCGGCGTTTGGATGGCATAAGCGCCTTCTAACAGCTCTGTCGGGGTGCGTTTTTCTGTCATGGCGCAATGATTTGCCGCTTAACGTCTTTTTGCAAGGATTCGCTGCGAAAACAGGGCAAAAACGGTGCTATGGCTTGACAATAGGCCCCCAAAGACGTCAATGCGCGAGAACCTTATATGACGCCAAAGGATATCCCTATGCACGCCTATCGCAGCCACACTTGCGCCGACCTTAATGCCACAAATGTTGGGGATAATGTTCGTTTGTCTGGCTGGGTGCACCGCGTTCGTGATCACGGTGGCATTTTGTTCATCGATTTGCGCGATCATTACGGCATCACACAAATCTTGGCGGACCCTGACAGCCCTGTGTTCAAAGACGTTGAAAAGGTGCGCTCTGAATGGGTGATCCGTATTGATGGCAACGTGATGGCCCGTGCGCCAGAGTTGGTGAATGACAAGTTGCCAACGGGCGAAGTCGAAGTATTCATCCGCGATATCGAAGTGCTGGGCGAAGCGGCCGAGCTGCCGTTGCCGGTGTTTGGTGATCAAGAATATCCAGAAGAAACAAGGCTTAAGTACCGTTTCATCGATCTGCGCCGCGAGAGCCTGCACGACAATATTATGCTGCGTTCTAAGGTTGTGTCATCGATGCGTCGCCGTATGGAAGGCGAAGGGTTCAACGAATTTCAGACGCCGATTATCACGGCCAGTTCGCCCGAAGGGGCGCGGGATTTCTTGGTGCCAAGCCGTTTGCACCCAGGTAAATTTTACGCGCTGCCACAGGCGCCGCAGCAATTTAAGCAGCTGATTATGGTTGCGGGCTTTGACAAATATTTCCAAATCGCGCCGTGTTTTCGCGACGAAGACCCCCGTGCGGATCGCTCTCCGACTGACTTTTATCAGCTGGATATGGAGATGTCTTTTGTTGAACAACAAGATATTTTCGACACGATTGAACCCGTTCTAAAAGGCGTGATGGAGGAGTTCGGCAAGGGCCGTCCTGTCAACCAAGACTGGCCACAAATCAGCTATAAAGATGCGGCATTGTGGTATGGTTCTGACAAGCCAGACCTGCGGAATCCCATTAAAATGCAGATAGTTAGCGAGCATTTCGCGGGCTCAGGGTTCCAGATTTTCTCTAGCTTGTTGGAGAATGAAGGAACCGAGATTCGCGCCATCCCAGCACCCACTGGCGGGTCGCGGAAATTCTGTGACCGGATGAACAAATTTGCCCAGCAAGAGGGCCTTCCGGGGATGGGGTATATCTTTTGGCGTGAAGTAGCTGGGGGAGAAATCCGCCCAGGCGATCCAATGTTTGGCGATCAAGCGGATACGAAAGAGGCTGTTGAAGCGCAAACAAAGTTGTGGCGCGAACGCGGTGACAGCAAAATGGAAGCGGCGGGACCTTTGGCCAAGAATATCGGGCCTGAGCGGACGGAAGCGATCCGTCAGCAACTCGGCCTTGGGCTGGGCGATGCGGCGTTCTTCTTGGGTGGTAAGCCGAGCGCGTTTGAAGGTGTTGCTGGGCGTGCGCGTAACGTGATCGGCGAAGAGCTAAAGCTGACGAAAAAGGATACGTTTGAGTTCTGTTGGATCGTTGATTTCCCGATGTACGAGCGCGACGAAGAGACTGGCAAAATCGACTTCAGCCATAACCCGTTTTCGATGCCCCAAGGTGGCATGGATGACCTTATGAATAAGGAACCGACAGATATCCTCGGGTACCAGTATGACCTTGCCTGTAACGGGTATGAGCTGATTTCGGGTGCCGTGCGGAACCACAAACCAGAGATCATGTACAAGGCATTTGAGCTGGCGGGTTACCCGAATGAAGAGGTCGATAAACGCTTTGGTGGAATGGTCAATGCCTTCACCTATGGCGCGCCGCCCCACGCGGGCTGTGCGACGGGGATTGACCGTCTGGTGATGCTGTTGGCAGATGAAAATAACATCCGTCAGGTGATCATGTTCCCGATGAACCAACGGGCCGAAGACCTGATGTTGGGCGGGCCATCCGAGCCGACAAATGAGCAGCTTCGCGAGCTGGGTTTGCGGGTCATTCCACAAGACGACTAGGGCGCGTTAACACATTCGTTAACGGGTGATTTGGGCCGTCAAAAATGTCCGCAAAGTGTATGCAAACCGTATGCAAAGCGTATGGCATGTGTATGGCAAAGTGTATGGCACTTTTAAAAGGTTAAAGTGTTAACGGCGCTGCTGAGCAATCAGGCGGCGCCGTTTTCGTGTGATCTTTGTGTTGGGGGTTACCTAAAGGCTGCCTTTTTGATGTATTCGTAAGATTGGCGCGAATTGTCCGCACGCATCATGCAATGAGCGACAATTTTCCGCATAATTTTCGCATAACTCGCAAAGTTTGCGGATTATTCGCGAGCTTTGGCTGCTATGTTCGTTACAACAGCAAAAGGTGACACCCATGACCGACCAAATTTACGCTTATCAATCCATCGCGCGGGCGACCCATGAACATGGGGTCGATACGATGTTTGGGCTGATGGGAGATGCCAATCTGTTTATGGTGGACAGTTTCGTGCGCGATTTTGGTGGGCGATTTGTTCCTGCGACTCATGAGGGCAGCTCGATCTTGATGGCGCTGTCTTATGCGCATGTTTCGGGAAAAATTGGCGTGGCGACGGTGACTCATGGCCCTGCGCTGACCAATTGCATGACCGCCCTAACCGAGGCCGCGCGTGGGCATGTGCCTCTGGTCATTCTGGTGGGCGATACACCTGTCGATAATCCGCGCCATTTGCAAAGCATTGATCAGCGCGAATTGGTCAAGGTTACGGGTGCTGGGTTTGATCAGCTGCGTTCACCGGCCACAGTTGGCAAAGATGTCGCGCGGGCGTTTTACCGCGCGCAAGTGGAACGCCGCCCTATCATTTTGAATATGCCTGCCGATTTTATGTGGCAAGAAATTTACCACGACACGCAGGTGTTGGATGTGTTCACGGCACCCGGCGGTGTTGCGCAGGGCGATATTTTGGACAATGCAATCGGGATGATCGCGTCGGCGCGTCGCCCGTTGATTTTGGCGGGCGCGGGTGCTGTTGGCGCGCGGGACCAGTTGATTGCGCTTGCGGATCGGCTCGAGGCTCCGTTAGCCACGACATTGAAAGCCAAGGGGTTGTTCAATGGGCACCCCTATAACATCGATATTTTTGGCACGCTGTCGACGCCCGCGGCCTATGATCTGATTGCGCAATCGGATTGCATCGTTTGTTTCGGCACAGCGTTGCATGATTTCACCACGGATCGTGGCAAGTTGATGAAAGACAAACGGATTGTGCAGGTCGATGTTGATCCAACAGCGATTGGCGGCGGGTTGCACCCTGATGCGGCCCTTGTTGCAGATGCCGGTTTGACGGCAGAAACGATTGTGTATTGGCTGAACGAGGCGGAAATTCAGCCAAGCGGTTTCACCACCGAGTTGGATGTGGCGCAGTTGACCATGCACCCTGCGGGCAGCGACAAAGCGTCTGATGGGTTTGTGAATTACGTTCACGCGCTCGAACGGTTAGAGGACGCGCTGCCAAAAGACCGCGTGCTGGCAACCGATGGGGGCCGTTTCATGACCGAGGTTTGGTGTCGTATTTCTGTTCCCAACCCGCAAAGCTTTGTTTGTACTGTGAATTTTGGAGCGATTGGATTGGGCCTGCAAGAAGCGATTGGCGCAGGCGTCGGTGCAGCGGATCGCCCTGTCGTGTTGTTTACAGGGGACGGCGGGTTCATGATGGGGGGCATCAACGAGTTTAATACCGCGGTGCGCCTTGGGCTTGATTTGATCGTGATCGTCGCCAATGACTCCGCCTATGGCGCGGAACACATTCAGTTTATTGATCGCAAAATGGACCCGAGCTTAACGGAATTTCATTGGCCATCCTTCGCAGATATCGCCAAATCGCTGGGCGGTGACGGGGTTGAGGTGCATTCAAAAGACGATCTTGAAATCGCGATTACCGCCCTGCAAAACAGGACGGGGCCATTTTTGATCGAGCTTAAGCTCGATCCGAACGACGTGCCACGGATGCGGGTTTAAGCGTCTGAGCCGATTGGTTTTTTGGGATACAGGCCCTTGGGGTGCAAGATGACTTTGGTGCCCATCGCGGTGCGGTTGTACAAATCGACCGCGTGCAGGTTCACGAGGCGGGCGCAGCCGTTGGACACGTCTTTGCCAATTGTGCTCGGTTTATTTGTGCCGTGCAGGCGCAAGAAACTGTCGCCGCCTTTTGGGTAAAACAGATAGAGAGCGCGTGCGCCGAGCGGGTTGTTTGGGCCCCCTGGCATGCCGTCTTCGAATTTTTTGTAGGAGTTCGGGGATCGTTCGATCATGTCTTGCGTCGGGGTCCAGCTGGGCCATTCTTTTTTGGCTTTGATGTAGAATGTGCCGCTTTCGTACAGGCCATCACGGCCAACGCCGACGTAGTAGCGGATGGCTTTGTTTTCCTCAATCGTGAGGTAAAGCGCGTAGTGATCTGGAACGACGTGGATTTCGTTTAGGTTGCCGCCTTTGATGCGCACGATTTTGGGTGCGAGGATATCGGGAACTGGCGGTTCTTTGGCGATACTGGCATCAAAGGCAAAGCCGATGTTTGGTGCAAAAAGGCCAGCGGCCGTTGCGGATGCGATAAATTCACGACGTTTCATATTAAGTGTCCCCCAGACTAATTTTTTCGAGCCTACTGCAAAGGGGCGGAGGGCTTAAGGTGTTTTTGTTCGCAATGTCGTGAGCTGTGGTTCGGGTGGCACAATTGAATGTGCCAGTCCCGATGATTAAGGGGGGGATTAAGGCGCGATGATGGGTTGGGCCTTGAGGTCTGATTCCGATGTGGGAACGCCTTCAAAGGTGGAGCCGTGTTCGAACCAGCTGCGCGGTGCGGCAGCGCCCCAAAGGGTTTGGCGTTGCGGATCCTTAAGATCCCAATTGATCGGTTCGTGGTCGGGATCAACGGTTTGATAATCCGAGCAATAGATTTCGGTGCGGTGACCATCAGGGCACAGAATGTAGAGGAAAAATGCGTTAGAGATGCCGTGACGGCCTGGGCCGCGTTCGATGTTGGTGACGTAGCCTGTTGTGGCCATCAGATCGAGTAGGTCGATGATGTTGAGCGGCGTTGGCACCCAAAACGCGAGGTGATGGAGGCGCGGGCCTGTGCCGTTGGTGAAAGCCACGTCGTGAACGCCGCCTTTGCGGTGCATCCAAGCGGCCCAATTGCGCCCCGTTTCTGCGTCTGATGTGTGTTCGGTGACGCGAAAGCCCATGTCGTTCCAGAAGGCGATTGAGGCGTCCACATCGGGGGAGAAATAGTTGAAATGGTCGATGCGCAGGGGTTTGACGCCGTTATAGAGTTTGTATTTCTGGTGGATCGAGTCGAGGCGATCCATTTTGTGATAAAACTCGATTGGCATGCCCATGTTGTCACGTGTTAACAGGGTGCGGCCTTGGTGTGGGCGGGTGATCCATTCGGTGGGCAAGCCCTTGGCTTTGAAGAATGTTTCAGCGCGGTCCAGATCTTCTTCGTCGTAGACTTTGAAGCCGCAGACGTTGACGCAAGGTTCGTCGCCTTTCTTGAGGATCACGCAGTGATGGCCGCGTTCTTCCATGGCGCGCAGATAGATGTGCGTGGCGTCCTCAAACGTGACCTGCAGGCCGAGCGTGTCGGCGTAGAAGGCTTTGGAGACAGCCAAATCGCGCACGACCAGTTCGATATGGGACAGGCGAATGATGTTGAAATCTGGGTATAGATTAGGGGCTGGAAGGGCCATTTTAGCCTCCGAGTTTTGGAATGTTGTGTGCGGTCATGGCGAAAGCGATGTTTTTGGTTTCCATGTAGAAATCAAATGACCAATCGCCGCCGTCGCGTCCGATGCCGCTGGCTTTGTTGCCGCCAAACGGGGCGGGCAGGTGGCGGGTGTTTTCGGAATTGACCCAGATCATGCCTGCATCGAGGGCCTCGGAAAAACGTAGGGCGCGGGTGAGGTCGGCTGTCCAGATGTAGCCCGTGAGGCCGTATTGCGTGTCGTTTGCCATGTGCAGCGCGTCTGCTTCGTCCTTGAAGGGGATCGCCGTAAGGACGGGGCCAAAAATTTCTTCTTGGGCGATGCGCATATCGTTGGTGGCGTTGGTGAACAGGGTCGGCGCGACGTAGCAACCATCGCCGAGCCCGTCTGGTTTGTAGCCACCTGCGGCGATTGTTGCGCCTTCCTCAGTTGCCAATTTGATGTAGCTGTTCACTTTTTCTTCGTGAACAGGATGGATCAGCGGGCCGACGGTGGTTTTTGGATCAAGCGGATGGCCGACAGTGATGTTTTTGGCCTTTTTGGCGACCATTGCGGTGAAATCATCGTAGATGCTTTCGTGAACCAACAGGCGAGAAGACGATGTGCAGCGTTCGCCGTTCAGCGAGTAAATCATGAAAACGGCGGCATCTGCGGCGCGTTCTAGATCGGCGTCTGGGAAGACGATGACGGGGTTTTTGCCACCCAGTTCAAAGTGGAAGCGTTTGAGGGTTTCAGACGATTGGCGCATGATGCGCGATCCTGTGGCACCTTCGCCCACGAAGCCGATGGCCTTGATTGCGGGGTGTTCGGTGAGCGCGCGCCCTGCGTCTTCGCCCATGCCGTTCACAAGGTTCCAAACGCCCGGCGGCAGGCCTGCGTCTTCGGCGATTTCCACCAACAGGCGGGCGGTAAGCGGCGAAAATTCGGCGGGTTTGTGGACCACTGTGCAACCGCAAGCGATGGCGGGTGCGATTTTCCATGTGGAGAGCATGAACGGTGTGTTCCACGGGGTGATGATACCCACGGGGCCCAGCGGTTTGCGGCTGGTGACGTTCAGTTGGTTTGGGGCGTAAAGGGATTTACCGTCGCGGGCCTCGACTGCTTTGTCGGCGAAAAAGCGGAAGTTGGCGGCGGAGCGGATTGCGGCTTTGGACATGAAACGCAGGGCTTGGCCTGTGTCGAGACACTCAACGAAGGCGATTTCTTCGGCGCGGGCCTCAATCCCATCAGCGATGCGGTGAAGGATGCGGGCGCGTTCCTTTGGATCGGTTTCAGACCAGCCTTTAAAGGCGGCGGCGGCGGCGCGAGCGGCCTTGTCGATGTCGGAGGCTTTGCCGTGTGCGATTTGTGCCAGCGGTTTGAGATCAACAGGAGAGATGGAGGTGAAGGTTTCACCGTCATCGGCTGGCACGGCTTGGCCGTTGATGTGGTTTAGAACGCCGTCTTTGCGGAACCGTGCGAGGTAGGTTTCTGCTTTGGTGAGGTTTGTTTCAAGATCGGACATGAGCCTGCTTTCAGGTCTTTTGCGCATGAATGCGCGGGTGAATGGCGTTTTGTTTCCAGCTGAAATCTGGGTCGATTTCGCGGATTTCCATGGAAAGGGCAAAGTGCGGCGTTTCGAATTGCGAGCCTAAAAAATCAACCAAGGCGGCCCAGATATGATCACCCGCTGATTTTTTCGCATCTGCAGGACGGCCCGCGCCAACGCTGATGGTAAGGTGCACAAAGCCGTTTTGCGGCAGCAAGTCTGCGACTGCGTAGAATTTGCATTTATGCGAGCGAACCCGCACCCCGCCCAGTTCAAAAAGCCCAGTTTCAAGTGCGGCTGAATGAAGGGCAACGCAAAGCGCATTGTGGTCAATGACCGGATCCAGATTGGCGGAGTATTCGTAGGAAAGGTGTGGCATGTGTCCTCATTTACGTTAACACGTTAATTACATTTGATCCTATATCAAGTCAAGCATCGAAAAGAAATAGGCTGTGTTGATTGCTTCTTTTGCGTTCGGAATTATGATTGGGGTCAATATTAAGAAATTTTACGCCAAAAAATAGTAGAGATCATGAATAAAGATAAACTTGACCACCAGCCGGTGCCAGATGGCTATCGATCTGTAAAAGATGCACTGCCAATTGCGTTGGTGCGCGCGTGCGAAGCATTGCTGGCGTTTTATCGCCCGATGATTGCCGAGCGTGGATTTACCGAACCACAATGGCGGCTTTTGCGGATCGTGAATGAATACGAACCGATAGATATCACAACCCTATCGCATTATTGCGGACTGCATACGCCAAGCGTGACGCGGATTCTTAAAACTCTCGATCGCGACGGGTACATTGATCGGCAGCGTGATGTCGAGGATACGCGACGCTCCTGGATTTCGGTGACGCAAAAAACCTGCGAGATCATGTACCAGTCTGGCGCAAAATCGGTTGCGATCCGTGAAAAAGTATTTGAGCAGTTTTCGGAAGAGAAAATGAACCAGCTTGCGGATTTGGCCAACGAATTGGCCGAGATACGGCCACGCCAATCAACGACAGGCGAATGACGGCACAAAAAACCCGTTTCGCGCCTACTAGGGGTTGCAATTTTTACGCGATATTTGTTTTGTTAACCAATTAATTTATTAGATTCTACGTGGAGTGGTGGCGGATGCTAGGCAAAAACGGCACTGGAAAATCCGAAGAATTGGGTTTGGTCCCTATTCGAGAAACCCTGCCAATATTGTTGGTGCGCGCGCGTGAAGTTTTGCTCTCATTCTGGCGCGACAGCCTTTCAGATTTCGGGTTTACCGAACAACAGTGGCGGGTGTTGCGGGTGACAGCCGAGTTGGGCCCGTTGGACATCAGCAGATTGTCTGCTGAAACGGCGCTGCACATGCCAAGTGTTACGCGTATTCTGCAAGCATTGGAGGAGCGCGGCTATGTTACGCGCCGCCGTGACGAGAAGGATTCGCGCCGATCCTGGATTGACGTGACCCAGAAAGCGCGAACGGTATTGTCGCGCGCATCGGCGAGATCAAACGAGATTTACGATGAGATTAACCAGAAATTTGATTCGCGCCAAATGAGCGAATTGATCAAACTTCTTGATACATTTACGAAAATCAAAAAAGACTAGCCCGCGGGTTGGCGTTGCGTGGTTCAGTACTTGTTACCCACTTAACGATAGCGTCAGTGAAAATAATACACTGCGACCCAACCGGAGTGTTTAGCGGCGGGCAGCACGGTGTGGAAATATCCTTAAGGTTATGGAATCAAAGTTTGGTGTTAATTTAAATGTTTAAAAACAGATAATTATAACATCGTGAAAAGATAGTGAAAGCTTTTCACACACTGAAAGATAGAGCGGTATGGAGTAAGGTCGGGCAAGAACCCGCCGATGAAACAGGGTTGAAACTGGGCCAAACACGGCTGTTGGATTCGGGGTTTTGGGGCCGCAAAAGGGAATGCAAATACAGCATTCGCCCGCAAACGACAAAAGCCGCAGAGTGATCTGCGGCTTTTTGGTTTCGAATTGGAGCGGGCGAAGAGATTCGAACTCTCGACCCTAACCTTGGCAAGGTTATGCTCTACCCCTGAGCTACGCCCGCGTCCTTTTCGTGAGGCAGTCTATACCGAGGGAACGGCGCATAGGGCAAGGGGAAAATGCACCCGAATTACGAAAAAGTTAGCGGTGTGGTGTTATGCGTCGGACATGGCCTCGGAGGAGGGTTGCACGTCGTCTTCTGCCAGGTCGAAGTCTTCGGTGTGGGCGATGACGCCGTCGTTTGTGAGGAGGATAACGCCGTAGGCGGCGGGTTCCGCAGTGGAGAGCGACATGCTGGGGTCGTCAAAGGCGAGAGGTGTTTGGTGGCAGGTGCTTTTGAAAACGGTAAAGCCGTGTCCGTGCCAACTGCCTGAAATGGTGCGGTGCAAGTGACCGCATAATAAATGCACAGGGACATCAGCAAATGCGAGGGTTTGCGCCATGCGTTTGTCGTCGCGCATGCGGATTTGATCCAGCCCCTTAAGGCCAACCTTAAAGGGCGGATGATGGGCAAAGAGGGCGACGTTTTGGCCCTCTGCTTTTGCGGCGGCCAATTGGGTGTTGAGCCAGTCAAAGCGCGGGTCGCAATAAGCGCCAAAATGGGCATAGCTGACGAAGGGCGGGCCGTACTGCGTGTCGATGGTGAGCACGCGGGTATTGCCGTAGACGAAGGCGTCTTGGACAAAACCATTTGCATCAAGTGTGGCCCACGGAAAGGCCGCTGTGAGGTTATCCCGTTGATCATGGTTGCCGCACATCAGGGTGATGGGTTTGTCACAGGATTTGAGGACTTCGCCAAAACGGGCGTATTCTTCGGGTGTGCCAGAGTTGGTGAGATCACCCATGAGGATCACGCGTTCCGCATCGGGGTGGTGATCAAACGCATGTTTGAGCGCGCGCTTGAAGTTTTCATACGGATCAAGGCCGATGATCGTCTGACCCACGGGTTTAATGTGAATGTCGGTGAGGGCCAGAAGTTTTGTCATATCAGTGTGTTACTCTAACTCGATCAGCAGGTCTTTGGCATCAACTTGGCTGCCAGCGGGGGCGTGGACGGCCTTGATCGTGCCGTCGGTTTCCGCATGGATGCCCGTTTCCATTTTCATGGCTTCGATGGTCAAAAGCATATCGCCAGATTTGACTTTCTGTCCAGCGGCAACCACCACGGATGAAATCACGCCCGGCATTGGGGCGCCGATGTGGGCGGGGTTGCCCAACTCGGCTTTGGGGCGTTTGGCGGTGCTGGCCGCGACCTTGCGGTCTGTGACGCTGATCGTGCGGGGCTGGCCGTTCAGTTCGAAAAATACGCGGGCTTCGCCGTTCTCATCTGTTTCGCCAATCGCTTGCAGGCGAATTTCGAGGGTTTTGCCGGGGTCGATTTCCGCCGCGATCTGTTCGGAGGGTTCCATGCCGTAGAAGAATGTTTTGGTCGGCAGGGTGCGCACGGGGCCGTACGTGCGGTGGCGGCCCATGTAATCGAGGAAGACTTTTGGGTACATCAGGTAGCCGTTGAAATCCTCGTCGTCGATTTCTAGGCCTTCCAGCTCGCTGATCAGATCGGCGCGGGCTGCGTCCAGATCGGTGGGCTGCATGTGCGCACCCGGCCGTGTGGTGGCAGGCGTGTCGCCCTTGAGGATTTTGGACTGGATTTTAGTGGGGAATCCGCCCGGAGGTTGGCCAAGGTTGCCGCGCATCATATCGACGACGCTGTCAGGGAAGGCCACGTCGGTTTTTGGGTTTTCAACATCGTCACGCGACAGGTTTTGGGACACCATCATCAAGGCCATGTCACCGACCACTTTGGAGGATGGCGTGACCTTAACGATATCGCCGAACATTTGGTTCACATCGGCGTAGGTTTGGGCCACCTCGGACCAGCGATCCTCTAGGCCCAAAGACCGCGCTTGCGCCTTTAGGTTGGTGAACTGACCACCTGGCATTTCGTGCAAGTAAACCTCTGACGCGGGGGCGGAAAGGCCCGATTCAAACGCTGCGTATTGGCCGCGCACGCCTTCCCAGTAATCGGATATTTCGCGCACTGCGGTCATGTCGATGCCTGTGTCGCGATCGGTGTGGCGCAGGGATTCAACGATGGAGCCGAGGCAGGGTTGCGAGGTGCCACCAGAAAAGGCGTCCATTGCTGCATCTACGGCGTCAACGCCTGCTTCGGCAGCGGCCAAAATGGTTGCGCCTGCGATGCCTGACGTGTCGTGGGTGTGAAAGTGGATCGGCAGGCCGACTTCTTGTTTCAGCGCTTTGACCAGCACACGGGCGGCGGCGGGTTTTAGCAGGCCTGCCATGTCTTTTAGGCCGATCAGGTGTGCGCCAGCCGCTTTCAGCTTTTTCCCCATGTTTGTGTAGTAATTCAGGTCATATTTAGCGCGATCAGGGTCAAGAATGTCGCCTGTGTAACAGATTGTGCCTTCGCAGATTTTGCCGTTTTCGACCACAGCGTCCATGGCGACGCGCATGTTTTCAACCCAGTTGAGGCTGTCAAACACACGGAACACATCAACGCCAGTAACGGCGGCTTGGCGCACAAATTCCTGCACAACATTGTCGGGATAGTTGGTGTAGCCGACGCCGTTAGAGGCCCGCAGCAACATTTGTGTCATCAGGTTTGGCATCTTTGCACGCAGGTCGCGCAGGCGCTGCCACGGGCATTCTTGCAAGAAACGATAGGCCACATCAAAGGTCGCGCCGCCCCAACATTCCACCGAAAACAGTTGCGGCAGGTTGTGGGCGTAGGCATCCGCGACCTTAATCATATCGTGGGATCGCATGCGCGTGGCGAGCAGGGACTGGTGCCCGTCGCGCATTGTGGTGTCTGTTAGCAGCAGTTGTTTCTGATCTGCCATCCAATCGACGACGGCCTGTGGGCCTTTGGCATCCAGCAGATTGCGCGTGCCGTTGGCAGGTGTTTCAGCGCGAAAGGCAGGAGCCTTGGGGGCCTTGGCGGTGGCGGCGGGTTTTGGGCGGCCGTCCACATCTGGGTGGCCGTTCACGGTGATATCCGCCACGTATGTCAGGATTTTGGTTGCACGATCACGGCGTTTTTTGAAACGGAACAGTTCGGGCGTCGTGTCGATGAATTTGGTGGTGTAGCTGTTGTCGAGAAACGTTGGGTGTTTCAGCAGGTTTTCCACAAAGGCGATGTTAGTGGACACGCCACGGATGCGAAACTCGCGTAGGGCGCGGTCCATGCGGGCGATTGCTTCGGACGGGGTGGGGGCCCATGTGGTGACTTTTTCCAAGAGGGAATCGTAAAACCGCGTGATGACCGCGCCAGAATAGGCTGTGCCGCCATCAAGGCGCACGCCCATGCCAGTGGCAGCGCGGTAGGCGGTGATGCGGCCATAATCGGGGATAAAGTTGTTTTGCGGATCCTCAGTCGTGACGCGGCATTGAACGGCGTGACCGCGCAGTTGCACGTCTGCTTGGGACGGGGTTCCTGTGGCGTCGGCCAGTGTTGCGCCTTCGGCGATGCGGATTTGGGCGCGCACGATGTCGATGCCCGTGACTTCTTCGGTGACGGTGTGTTCCACTTGGACGCGGGGATTTACCTCGATGAAGAAAAATTCGTCGGTGTCCATATCCATGAGGAATTCGACTGTGCCTGCGCATTCATAGCCAACATGGGCGCAGATTTTGCGGCCCAAGGCGCAGATTTCGGTCCGTTGTTCGGGGGTTAGATAGGGGGCGGGTGCGCGTTCGACCACTTTTTGGTTGCGGCGTTGCACGGAACAGTCGCGTTCCCACAGGTGGTAGATCTCGCCGTGTTGATCGCCAAGGATTTGAACCTCTACGTGGCGAGCGCGTTGCACGAGGCGCTCTAGGTAGCCTTCTCCATTGCCAAATGCGGCTTCTGCTTCGCGCCGCCCTTCGAGGACTTTTTCCTCTAATTCTTCAGGGGACATGATGGCGCGCATGCCGCGACCGCCACCACCCCAAGATGCCTTGAGCATGAAGGGATAGCCGACTGCGTTGGCCATTTTGTGGACTTGATCCATATCGTCGGGCAGCAGATCGGTGGCAGGAACAACGGGAACGCCTGCTTCAATCGCGACGCGACGCGCAGAAGCTTTGTCGCCTAGCTGGCGCATGGTTTTGGCCTGTGGACCGATGAACGTGAAGCCAGCATCGGTGCAGGCATCAACGAAATCTGGGTTTTCGGACAGCAGACCATAGCCCGGATGAACCGCGTCTGCGCCAGACATTTTGGCGACGCGGACGATTTCTTCGATGCTCAGATAGGCGGCAACGGGGCCAAGGCCTTCCCCGATTTTATAGGCTTCGTCTGCTTTGAAACGGTGCAGGCCAAGTTTGTCTTCCTCCGCATAGATCGCGACGGTTTTTTTGCCCATTTCATTGGCGGCCCGCATGATGCGGATGGCGATTTCACCACGGTTTGCGATCAGAATTTTGGAGAAGGTTTTCATGTATGCTGTCCCTTGAGGTGGCCCTAAGCAGAAGTCGTAGCGGCTGATACATTCTGTTACAATTGAAAATGCTGCAGTGCAGTAGATGCGACAATTTTATCGTTAACAGCGCAATATTCGAAAAGAACATTTTGCGAACACGTACTTTATCTTATCACACGAACGGGTTAGAATGGCGCCATGAGCAGTTGGGAAGAATCAGACGCCTTTGAACAGGCCGCAAATGTGCCGTTGTCGCAGCGCGCCATGCAAGCACGCCCTGCGCCCTATTTGGATGGTTTAAACCCTGCGCAGCGCGACGCGGTTGAAACGCTGGACGGGCCTGTTTTGATGCTGGCGGGTGCGGGAACGGGCAAGACCAAGGCCCTGACCACGCGGATCGTACATTTGATGAATACTGCAAGGGTGCAACCAAACGAGATTTTGGCGGTGACGTTTACCAACAAAGCTGCACGCGAGATGAAGAACCGTGTGGGCGGTATGATGGGCGGCGCGGTTGAGGGCATGCCTTGGCTCGGGACGTTCCACAGTGTGTGTGTGAAATTGTTGCGCCGTCATGTGGAATTGGTTGGGTTGAAATCCAACTTTACGATTTTGGACACGGATGATCAGCTGCGATTGCTGAAACAGTTGATCCGTGCCGAGCAGATTGACGAGAAACGCTGGCCTGCGCGGATGTTGGCGGGGCTGATTGATGGCTGGAAAAACCGTGCGATTACGCCTGATAAAGTACCTGCATCCGAGGCCGATGTTTACAACAACAAAGGCAGTGATCTGTACGAGGCGTATCAGGCGCGGTTGATCACGTTAAATGCTTGCGATTTTGGGGATTTGCTGCTGCATGTCGTGACGATTTTCCAGAAACATCCAGATGTTTTGGCGACCTATCAAAAGTGGTTCCGCTATATTTTGGTGGACGAATATCAAGATACCAACGTGGCGCAATATTTGTGGCTGCGGCTTTTGGCGGCGGATCATAAGAATATTTGCTGTGTGGGGGATGACGACCAGTCGATCTATGGCTGGCGCGGGGCCGAAGTGGGCAACATCCTGCGGTTTGAAAAGGATTTTCCGGGCGCGAAGATTGTTAAGCTGGAGCAGAATTATCGCTCCACCCAACATATTTTGGGCGCGGCATCGGGTGTGATTGCGGGAAATGAAACGCGGCTGGGTAAAACGCTGTGGACGGATCGAAATGACGGCGAAAAAGTGCGGCTTATCGGGCACTGGGACGGCGAAGAAGAAGCCCGTTGGATTGGCGAAGAGATTGAATCGTTTCAGCGTGGGGCGCGGGGAAATGACCCTGTGAACCCTGAAAACATGGCGATTCTGGTGCGGGCATCGCACCAAATGCGCGCGTTTGAGGATCGGTTTTTGACGATTGGGTTGCCGTACCGCGTGATTGGCGGGCCTCGGTTCTACGAACGGATGGAAATTCGCGATGCGATGGCGTATTTCCGTGTCGCCGTGAGCCCTGACGATGCGCTGGCGTTTGAGCGGATTGTGAACACGCCCAAACGTGGGATCGGCGACAAGGCGCAACAAAAGATCAATCAGGTGGCGCGCGATCACGGTGTGAGCCTGATCGAAGGGGCGCGGATTGCCGTAGAACAGGGCATTATCAAGGGTAAAGGCGGGGCCGAGTTGGGCAAGCTGGTTGATGGGATTGCCCGTTGGACCAAGCTGACGCGCGGCCCATTGTTGAGCACGACAATCGGGGATGCAGTGATTGATGATGGCGGCCCAAGCGAGGTGCTGGAATACGGCCCGCCGACCCACAGCCATTTGGAATTGGCCGAGATTATTCTGGAAGAATCTGGCTACACCGACCACTGGCGCAATGACAAAACACCCGAAGCGCCGGGGAGGTTGGAGAACCTGAAAGAGCTGGTCAAAGCGTTGGAGAATTTCGAAAATCTGCAAGGGTTTTTGGAACACGTTAGCCTGATCATGGACAACGAACAGGATGATGGGCAGCCCAAGGTTTCGATCATGACGTTGCACGGATCAAAGGGGCTGGAATTTCCTGTGGTGTTTTTGCCCGGTTGGGAAGATGGATTGTTCCCCTCGCAGCGATCAATGGATGAAAGCGGGACCAAAGGGTTAGAAGAAGAGCGTCGTTTGGCCTATGTGGGGATCACGCGGGCGGAGGAGTTTTGCACGATATCCTTTGCGGCGAACAGACGGGTGTTTGGGCAGTGGCAATCCTCGATGCCGAGCCGTTTCATTGATGAAATGCCTGAAAAACACGTGGATGTACTGACACCGCCCGGATTGTACGGCGGTGGATTTGGTGCAGCGGCGAGCAGTTCGACCTTTGAAGGCGTTTCTGCGGGATCGGATCTGATGGAAAAGGCCAGCCGTGCAGATGCGTATAATTCACCCGGTTGGCGGCGGATGCAGGCGCGGGCTGCGCAACGCGGTGTAGGCCAACCAACTGGCGGCAAAAATATCGTGATTGATAGCCAGGCGGTGTCGTCGTTCGGGCTTGGGGATCGGGTGTTTCACCAGAAATTCGGCTATGGTGCGGTGACGGGGATTGAAGGCGACAAGCTGGAGATTTCGTTCGATAAAGCAGGCGTCAAAAAGGTTGTCGCGAGTTATGTGACCGCCCCTGACGATGTGCCGTTCTAGGGTGATCGCTGCTTAAGTGACATCGCCGCGAAACATCTGCCAATGGATTTTGATGGATGGCATGAACAGTAGCAAGAAGCCGAGAACCACAAAACAGGTGATCATGGCTGGTATCCACAGGACTGCGCAAACAAGGCCGACAAAGCCTGCGATTTTTATCGCTTCAGCGCGATCAAACCAGCGGCGCATGGTCAGGTAAAACAGTTTGCCGCCATCCAGTGGTTGCACAGGGATCATGTTCATGCAGAACAAGAAAAAGTTAATGTTTGCAAACCAGTAGACATATTTGGCGGCGAAATAGAGGCTGCTTTCTTGCACAAACGGGAATGCCAGTGAACAGATCGCCCAAAGCGCGAGGTTCACGATTGGGCCCATTGCGACGACAAATTCTTCCTCGGCGCGGGGCAGGGCG
>Ga0115564_10002025_pt1 | contig 17874 bp, 18 predicted proteins | sample COGITO_mtgs_1105_7_FD_88680 | JGI IMG/M metagenome (GOLD analysis project Ga0115564, IMG submission 88680) | Pelagic marine microbial communities from North Sea - COGITO_mtgs_110523 | ecosystem: Environmental > Aquatic > Marine > Epipelagic | place: Germany:Helgoland, sampling site Kabeltonne...
CAAAAATCAGTTGCCAAAAGTCATCGAAGGAATCAAGTTCACAGACGGTATCGAACAGACCAACGATACCGAAAACCGCGCCGCCTAATGACGCGCGTCACCCAAATTCAACCATAGCTCGTGTAGACCTCTAGGGCGGCGCGGTATGCGGTGACGGCGTCGGAGAGGAGGTCCGTGCCTTTCGCGCCGTCGGTGCGGATGCCTTGGTCTTGGAGCATGACAGCAAAAGCGTTTTGGCCTGCGGCCCAAAGTGCTGGATCGGCTTGCTTTAGCGAGTCTTCTAGCGTGTCTCGCACGATCTCTTCGGCGCGTTTTATCCCCAGTCCGCCATATCGCAGCCCGTGCTTCCAAAGTGGTTCGCAGTATTTAAGGATTCGGCGGCGGGCAGTCTCTAACGGATGGATGATCTTAAAGGAGTCGGCGGCGTCGCAGTAGAGCGCGTAAGCCTGATTTACTTTGCCACGTAGCAGGGCGTTTTCGGCGCGCAATTCTGCGGTCTTGGCGGCTTCTTCTTTTTCGACTTCTTGAACCCGTGACAGGATTTCTTCGACTTCTTCCAGATCAATGCGGGCGATGGCGTCTTGGGCGGCGGCTTTGAGATTGGAGGGGCGTTTGAGGCCGTCTTCGATGCCGTCGACTTCGGCTTTGAGGGCGCGGTACTCGGTGGCTTTTTGGGTGAGGAGGTGGCGCAGGTCTGCATCACTGCGGTCAAAAACGCCTGCTATCTCAAAGCGGGTGGCGATATTTTCCAATTCTTCGCGGCTGAGGGTCGGGATGTGATCGAGTTGGGCAGCGGAGAGGCGGGATTGGCGGATCGGTTCCATCTCTGCCGCTGAGATGTTCAGGGCATCGCACAGGTATTGGATGGTTTTTTCTTGGGGGCTTGGGACCAAGCCACGCTCAAGGCGGGAAATGTCGCTTTTGCGCGCGGGGTCGTCCCAGATTCGCGCGGCCAGTTTTTCCTGAGACAAGCCCGTTTCACCGCGCTTGCGTTTTATTAATGCTCCGAAGGCAATGACTTCCATCAACTTTCCACAACTTATCTCAAATTTTCACAAGATAGGTTCCGCAACTTCTAGGGCCTGCGCCGGAGGGATTGAGGTGCCACCTTTGTCCTACGCAATGAGCGTAATCGCGTCGGGCCCGACGTTCAACATTAAGGAGAATTTAGATGTTTGGACGTTTGATGGAAGTTGCAAAGAGAATCGGCTGTGCCATTTGGTGTCATAGGGCGGTGTATGCTGGGTTGGCAGCGGCTTATGGGGCTGGCTGTGCCGGGTGGTTGGATAAGGAGATGGTGAACCAGATTGTAACCGGGCTTTATGTGTTGCTCGTGGCACAGCGGGGGCATTGACGGCGGGATGGCGGGGTGAACCCCGCCGTACGGGGCGGCATGGGGCGCGGGTTACTTGCGTTTGATGCCGATTTTGCTGCCGACGCGGGTGGGCATGGGCAAGGCTGCGTGGGCGGCCTGAATTTCAGCGAATTTGGCTTGGAGATGGGCCGGCATAGGCGCCACGCGGGGGCCGGATTGGTCGACGTGCAGGGTCAGCCCTTCGGCGGTGGCGGCCAGCCAACCGTCAGCATGGTAGAGTTCCTGATAGCAGTGAAAGCGTTTTTCGTCGTGGTCGATGAGTTGCATGGTGGCGTAGGTCTGGTCGCCTTCGTGCAGTTCGCGCACATAGCAGATGTGGAATTCGGCAACATAGGTCGTGCAGCCGGTGGCGTTGAGGTAGTCGAGGCCAAAGCCGATTTCAGGGTAGATGTGGTCAAACGACTGGTCGAACAGGACAGAATAGTAGGCCATGTTCATGTGGTTATTGATGTCGATCCACTCGGGTTTCACGGTCATAAGCGGGGAGCGGAAGGGGGTCTGCATAGACTAAGCTTTCTTTCGAGTGTCGTGGCGATGCGGTGAGGGGGCGCGAACGGGCATCTTGCAGATACCCTGCCTCGCGCTGATCGCAAATGACAATCAAGGCTATGCCTTGAGTTTGTCATTTACGATCTCGTTCACCGCTTTGGGGTTGGCCTTGCCGCCGGTGGCTTTCATCACCTGACCGACGAACCAGCCTGCAAGCTTGGGGTTGGCTTGGGCTTTTGCGACCTGATCGGGGTTGGCGGCGATGATTGCGTCGACTGCGGCCTCAATCGCGCCGGTGTCGGTGACTTGGGTCAAGCCATCGGTTTCGACGATTTCGGCGGGATCGCGGCCTGTGGTGTAACAGGTTTCAAACACGTCCTTGGCGATTTTGCCAGAGATGGCGTCAGAGGCGATCAGGTCGATGATCGCGCCCAGTTGGACAGGCGTCACCGGAGAGGCAGTGATGTCGCGGTCGTCTTTTTTCAGGCGGCCAAAGAGTTCGTTGATGACCCAGTTGGCCGAGGATTTGCCATCGCGGCCTTGGGCGACGGCCTCAAAATAGCCGGCGGAATCGAGGTCTGCAGTCAAGACAGATGCATCATAGTCCGCGATGCCGAAGTCTTTGATGAAGCGGGCTTTTTTGGCGTCGGGGAGTTCGGGCAGCGTGGCTTTGATCTGGTCCACCCACGCCTGTTCGATTTCCAGTGGGAGGAGGTCGGGGTCGGGGAAGTAGCGGTAATCGTGGGCTTCTTCCTTGGAGCGCATGGAGCGGGTTTCTTGTTTGTCGGGGTCAAACAGGCGGGTTTCCTGCATGATTTCGCCCCCCGCCTCGACGATGGCGATCTGGCGTTTTGCCTCAACGTCGATGGCCTGCTGGATAAAGCGCATGGAGTTCATGTTTTTGATCTCGCAGCGGGTGCCGAGGTGGGAAAAGTCGAGGGTTTCGGCGTATTTCTCGTATTGGCCGACGCGACAGATGGAGACGTTCACGTCAGCGCGCATCGCACCCGACTGCATGTCGCCATTACACGTGCCCAGGTAGCGCAGGATCTGGCGCAGTTTGGCGAGGTATGCTGCGGCTTCTTCGGGGCCGCGGATGTCGGGGCGAGAGACGATTTCCATCAGGCAGACGCCCGTGCGGTTCAGGTCCACGAAGGACATGTTGGGGTCCATGTCGTGGATGGATTTACCGGCGTCCTGTTCCATATGGATGCGTTCAATGCCGACAAGGCGCGCGGTGCCGTCGCCCATTTCCACCAGCACTTCGCCTTCGCCCACGATGGGGTGGTACAACTGGCTGATCTGGTAGCCTTGGGGCAGGTCAGGATAAAAGTAGTTCTTGCGGTCGAATGCGGAATTCAGGTTGATCTGCGCATTAAGGCCGAGGCCGGTGCGGACCGCCTGTTCGATGCAATATTCGTTGATTACGGGCAGCATGCCGGGCATCGCGGCGTCCACGAAGGCAACGTTTGAATTGGGTTCCGCGCCGAATTGGGTGGAGGCACCCGAGAAGAGCTTGGAGTTGGAGGAGACCTGTGCGTGGACCTCCATCCCGATGACGATTTCCCAGTCGTGTTTTGCGCCTGCGATGACGCGTGGTTTTGGGGTGTCGTAAGTCAGGTCAAGCATCTGGGGCGCTCCGCAGCGAGGGGTTCGGAAGCGGTTTAGGGCAGGTGGCGGGGTGCTGCAAGAGTTTGGGCGACATTGGCCTTTGACGGATGGTGCATTAGGTGAAGATTGAGGCGGCAAGCGGGAGGCGCGCGGGTGATACGGGCTGTGATTTCGGTGGTGGTGATTGTGGTGTCCTTGTGGGTTTTGCAGGGCGCGCGTCAGGGTGTGCAGATCACGGCGTTTGAGACGGGCGGCACGCCAGTGGTGCGTTATGCTGTTGCGGATGCCGGGGGGCCAGCGGTGGTGATCGCGCATGGCTTTGCGGGATCGCAGCAGATGATGCAGGGCTATGCGCTGCCGCTGGCGCGGGCAGGATACCGGGTCTATGCGTTTGATTTTCTGGGGCATGGGCGGCATGGGGTGCTGATGTCGGGGGATGTGTCATCGGTGGATGGGACGACGCGGTTGTTGGTGGAACAGACGCGCAGTGTGATGGATTTCGTGGATGCAGGCGGCCACCCATTGGCGTTGATCGGGCATTCGATGGCCACAGATATTCTGGTGCGTGCGGCCCAAGGGCGCAATGATGTGGGGCCTATGGTTCTGATATCGGCGTTTTCGCGCGAGATTGATGCGGGATTTCCACAGCAGTTGTTGTTGGTCAGCGGCGCGTGGGAGGCGGGGCTGCGGCAAGCTGCGCTTGATTCGGTGCGGCTGGTGGCGGCGGATGCGCGTGAGGGCGAGACGGTTCAGGCGGGCGATGTGCAGCGGCGCATGGTGGCGGCCCCGTTCAGTGAGCATGTGTCGGTGCTGCAAAGCCGCGTGGCGCGGGGCGAGACAATGGCATGGCTGGATAGGGCTTATGGCCGTGCGAGTGTTGTGCGGATTTTACCGACGGGCTGGGCGATACTGGGGTTGCTGGTTGGTCTGGTGGTGTTGTTTCCGGTACTGGCGCGGCGGTTGCGCGATGCGAGCGTGGCGGCACATGCGTTAAACGGGCGGCAGATTGCGGTGGTTGTGGGGCTGCCTGCGGTGCTGGCGCCAATGATTGCCGTGCCGCTTGATCCGGGGTTTTTGCCTGTGTTGGTGGCGGATTATCTGGGGGTGCATCTGGCGATTTACGGCGCGGTGCAGTTGGGATTGCTTTGGTATTGGGGCGCGTTGCGCGGGCGCATGGACTGGGGCGCGTTTGTGCTGCTTTTGGCGTGGTGCGTGTTGTTTGGTGTGGCGCTGGACCGGTATGCGGCGAACTTTTGGCCCACGGTCGAGCGGATCTGGATCATTGCGCTGCTGCTGCCCGGCGGGGTTTTGTTCATGGTGGCGGACGCGATGGCGACACATGGCGCGGGGTTCTGGCGGCGCTTTGGGCTGCGCGCGGGGTTCTTTGCATCCCTCGGAGGTGCGGTCGCGCTTGATTTCGAGGGGTTGTTTTTCCTGCTGTTGATCGCGCCGGTTCTGGTGCTGTTTTTCGTGATCTTCGGTCCGATGGGACGGCATGTGGCGCAGCGGGCAGGGCCGTTGGCACCTGGTCTGGCGCTGGGTGTGGTATTGGGGTGGGCGCTGGGGGTTAGCTTTCCGCTGTTTCAGGCATAAACCCTAGTCACGGTCAAACACCGCCATCATCGCGGCGCGCAGGCGGGCGACGTCTTGGTCAACGCTGGCGGTCAGGTCGCAGGTGAAGGCAGGCAGCACGTCGATGTGGATGGTGCCACTGCGCGGGATGAATTTGGCACGGGGCAGCAGTTTTTCAGAATCGTGGATGACGATGGGAGTGATGGTGCGGCCGGTTTCGCGTGCGACCAGCACGGCACCCGCTTTGAATTCGCCCAAGGATTGCGTTTTGGTGCGGGTCCCTTCGGGAAAAAGCACGACAGAGCGGCGGTCGGGCATGTCGCGTACAGCGGCGCTGAGGGTTTCCATCGCGACAGAACCAGACGCTCGGTCGATGGGAACGAGACCTGCACCGGTAAATCCGGTAGACAGCAGTTTGGCGTCGCAAAGCTCCTTTTTCGCGGCGAAGGTGAACCATTTGGCGTCCGGCACCACATGCATCAGGGCAAAGCCGTCCAGATGGCTGCGGTGATTGATCACGATGATGCTGCCGGTGTCGGCGGCCAGGGCGGCCTTGTGTTCGGGCGACATTTCGGCGCGCACGCTAAGCAGCCACAAAAGGCGCGAACAACTGCGTTTGACCGTGCGCCAGTACCAGCCGCGAAAGCCGCGGCGGCGCGCACAAAGCAGCGGCACAAAAGCAATGTAGATGAAATAGAACGGGCCGAGCAGGATCAGGGCAGTGCGTTTGATCCAGCGGACCGGGGCGGGGTCGATCGCGCCTGTGGCGGTGTCGGGGGAGGTGTTATCCATGGGTCCTGACGCAGTTTGCCGACCCGAGGGACGAAGTGCCTTGGCCTTCATCTGCAAGAGGTGCCGGGGCCAACGGGGCAGTTATCCGCGAATTCAGGACTGACTACAATCGCAAAGCATGACGTTAGGGAAGGGTGTGGCCAATTCTCGCACCGGGTTGCGTCAGGCGGGCGCTTGTGCGGGCCAGCTGGATTGGGCAACAGCGCCATTATCGGTAAAGACGATACGCTTGCCGTTGGCAATTTCTTTGCTGAACATCGACATGATGATGCGCTGAGCATCCTCGCGTCCTGCAGCCGCAAAACGTGACGGTGATCTGATCTGGAGGTTATTGTCAAAACCGCGCGCCGCATGCGCCCAGATCATCGGGTGCAATTCGGTCAGGTGGTCGCGCACAATCCAAGCGGCACAATCGGCGATGCGGGCGCGGTTCATATCCGCGATGTCATTGCCGGAATAGGTCTGGCCAACGGCATTGGCGCAATACGCCGCCAGCAGATTAACGGTATAAGGTTCAGGGCAGCGTTCGATGATATCGCGCACACCATCGGTGAAAAAGCTGATGTCCAGATTGGCGCAGGCTTGGTCATCGCAGGTGATGGCGTCAAACTGGACCCAGGTGTATCCGCCGGCGCCCCATGTATCTTGGGTGCGGGCCGCTGTGCGCCGGGCTTCGAGTTCGAGAGTTTGGTAGGTCCCGTACCACCGCGGCAGGAGATGGTTGCCCAGCGCACGCATAGGTCTTGGGTTGATGGGATTGAGGTCGATCAGCTTTTCATAAAGATCGGCGACGCGGCGCTCTGTCCCTTTGGAGTTGCCCAAGAGCGCGCAAAAGGTCGAGGCGACCAATGGCAGATTGCGATCAGCCTGAGAAATTCGCGCCATGATGCTGCGGGCGCGGTCGAAATGCGCGCTGAAGGCCGCGCGGTTGGTTTCGGGGACTTCGGTGTCCCAGCCGTTGCCGCGCCAGGACCATGCGATGTCCATATAAGCCTGCGCGATAATCGTGGCGATGATGGCGTCGGATTTGTGTTCGGCCAGCACATGTTCTAGTGCTTCGATGCCTGAAAGCAGGGGGGCGCTGCTGTCGGGTTTGCCGCCGAGCAGCGCGTGTTCGGCAGCCAGCACCACATCCGAACGACTGCCATAGGCAAGCAGGTCGCTGACGGCCATGCAGCCGGGCGTCAAGGCGCGCGCAATATCGGCGGCGCGGATTTCTTGAGACAGTTCGGTCCACATTTCTTGCCGGGCAAGAAACTGGCCCCGCATGATATGGGTATCGCGTATCTTGTCTTCGGCGGTCGGGTCCGGACACAGAATGCTGAGCGTGTCGGGGTCGAATTTCTTGGCCTGAGCGGGTTTGCGGCGCATCAATAGAATGGGCGCATCATACTCTGCAGGTGACACCGAGGGCTTGCGGGTCAGATACTGCGCAAGCGGGCTTACGTGATCCTGCAAAAAGTTTGTTATAAGGCGCATGAAATCTTCCATGGGTTACGTTTGTTTGAGTAAATATCCCGCTTTATTGAGGCGCAAGGATGGCGCATATGCGAAGACTTCGCGAAGTCTGCGCACTTTCTGGTTGTGGGTATTGGGGGGTATTGTCACCGGATTGGCGACAGCCGGTGCCAGTGGCTGTGGCTGTTTCCATTGCTGGGGGGAGTGCGGTAATTTCTTGGCAAATTGCAGGCAGCTGCGTCATACTCGGCCGATGTTGACGAAACGATCCTTTGTAACCGGCGCTCTGTTTGTGATGCTGTTTTCATGTGCTGCTGCTGCGCAAAGCACGGATATAGAAGCTTTGCGGCCTGAAGCGCGACCGATCGCCTTGCCTGATGCGCTAAGGCCGACGGCAGTATCTGCACGCGTTGCCGCTGCATCCGCGCCGGTGCAATTGGGGCAAGACCCGCAAAATATCTTGTTTGAACCGGGGTTCAGGCCACCGGCACGCCCGGCGCAGATTCCGCGCACGCGCTGGCAACACATGGAGGGGCATGCCCTTTGGACCCGTGCGGCATTGTCAGCGCTCAAGGCACATGGTCAACCTCTGGTGGAGTTGATTCCCGCAGACATTGAAGAATGGTGCCCAGCGTATCCGACTGCCTCTGACGGGGGCAGGCGCGCGTTTTGGGTCGGGTTCATGTCGAGCCTTGCCAAGCACGAGAGCACCTACAAGCCGTGGGCCGTTGGGGGCGGCGGCCAATGGTACGGTTTGTTGCAGATTCTGCCGCAGACCGCGCGGGGGTATAAGTGCAACGTCGGCACCGGTGAGGCGCTGAAAAATGGGGCCGCGAACCTGAGCTGTGCGGTACGCATCATGGCGCATACCGTGCCGCGCGACGGGGTGATCCACGGCTACAAGGGACGCAAGGGACAGGGTGTGACTGCGGATTGGGGGCCGATGCATTCGCGGACCAAGCGGCAGGATATGGCGGGTTGGCTGAAACGGCAGAGGTACTGCGTCAGCAAAGGCACGCAGCGGCCCAAGGCGCGGCCCTAAGCGCTATTGCATCAGTTGAAAATGGAACCGTTCGGTTTTGATCCCGCGTTCCTTGAGCGCGGTTTCCAGGGTTTCATGCGGTGGCGTTGCTTCGAACGGGAGGCGGATTTTGCGGCCCGATGTCAGAATCACCGTGACGCGCACCGAAAAGTCGAGCCGCGTATCCATGCGAATGCGCTCAATCTGGGACAAGGCGACCTCACCTGTGCGGGGGCCTGTGTGCCAGTGCAGGGTGTCGCCGGTCAGTGTCAGGCCGCTTTCGGGGTTGCGGGCGAAATCAACGGCGGCGGGCAGGGTAAAGAGCGCCAGCAGGGCCAGCACCCAAGGCGAGGCTTCAAGATAGAAGTAGGCAAAGACGAGCGCGAGCCAGATCAGCGTGACGATCAGGGCGGCAGCGGGGCTGCGGCCCTGACGTTTGTAGGTATAGTCCACCGCTGGGCTATCTGCCGCCGGTGACGTTCAGGGTCGAGCCGGTGATATAGGAGGATTCATCCGACATGAGCCACAGTACCGCGTTGGCGATTTCCTCGGCCGAGCCTGCGCGGCCCATGGGAACAGAGCCGCCCAGACGTGCGACGCGGTCGGGATCGCCGCCCTTGGCGTGGATGTCGGTTTCGATCAGGCCCGGTGCAAGGCCCATGACGCGGATGCCCATTCCGGCGACTTCGTCAGACAGTCCCTTGGTAAAGGTGTCGATGGCGGCCTTGGAGGCGGCGTAGTCGACGTATTGATTGGCAGAGCCCAGACGTGCGGCGGCAGATGACAGGTTGATGATGACGCCCTTACTGTGCGGCAACATCATTTCCAGCGCGCCTTGGGCGACAAGGATCGCGCCGATGACGTTGACGTCAAACATCTTGCGCAGACGGCCATGGGTCAGGTCGGTGACGCGCGCAGTCTGGCCGACGATACCCGCGTTGTTGATCAGGGCGTCAAGGCGGCCAAAAGTGTTGTTGATCTTGCGGTACATGGCGTCGATGGCAGCGGGATCGGCGACGTTTACTTCGATCACGAGGGTCTTGGCCCCTGCCGCTTCGGCGGCTTTGGCCACGGCGGCGGCGCCTTTGGGATCGGTGTTATAGGTCAGCGCAAGGTCATAGCCACGCGCGGCGGCCAGCTTTGCGCAGGCGGCACCGATGCCGGTGGACGCGCCGGTGATCAGGCAGACAGGTCTCATATCAGGAATTCCTTATGCGGGTCAGCATTTCTGTGGTGTCACGGCTGAGGTTAGGTGTGGCGAGGATGCGGTCAAGTTCCACTGCAATTTTGGTCTGGCGGTCCGCGTCGTAGCGTTTCCATGTTTGAAATGCCGAACACATGCGCGCCGTGGTTTGCGGGTTCAGCGGATCTAGCGTGATCAGCCAGTCGGCCAGCAGGGTGTAGGCGGCACCCGAGGCATGGTGAAAGCCTGCGTGGTTGGAGATCATCGGGCCAAAGACCGCACGGAAGCGGTTGGGGTTTTTGTGGGTGAAATCAGGGTGCTGCGTGAGACGTGCGGCGGTTGCGGCCACATCATCGGGTTTGGCTTTCATCACTTGCAGGCCGAACCATTTGTCCATGACAAGGCGGTCTTGGCGCCATTGCGCCTCAAAGGCTGCGACTTTTTCATCGCCATTGCCTGTACCGATCAACTGGGCGAGTGCCACGGATTGTTGGTTCATGTTGTCAGCGGCGTCATATTGCGCGGTGGCCTGTGCACCGCCATCGCGGCGGGTGATCATGGCCAGCATGGTGTTGGCGAACACGCGTTTTCCGGATTGTTCGGCGTTGGGTTGATAGGGTTCTGTCACGGTGTTGGCGGTATAGAGGTCCATCGCGATGTCGGCGAAGGCGTCGGCGCGGGCCTCGGCCATGGTTTCGCGGGCTTGATAGATCGCGTCGGGGTCTGGGGTTATGCCCGATTGGTGCAGGGTGGTGGCCAGTTCTGCCTCGGACGGCATGTCGAGCATGAGGGCCCGAGTGGCGGGATCAAGCGTTTCATCCGTGGCGACCTTGTGGATGCCTTTTAGATAGGCAGCATCGGGGACAGCACCATCGGTGATCATCGCGATGAGGGCTTGGCGGGCAAGGATGCGGCCCTGTTCCCAGCGGTTGAAGGGGTCTGTGTCATGCGTGAGCAGATGTGCGCGGTCGGCGTCGGTGAGGTCTTGGGTCAGGACAACGGGGGCGGAAAAGCCACGCAGGATCGACGCGGTCGGTTCTGCTTCAAGGCCGGTAAAGCGAAAGCTTTGTGTGGCGCGTGTCATCTCGAGGACTTGGGTGGTGATCGCCTCGGACCCATCAGGATAGATCAGGCCGACAGCGATGGGGATGACCTGTGGTTCAGGGTCGGGTGTCGCCGTTGAGGGGGGCGTGTGTTGGGTGAACGTCAGGGTCAGCGTGTCGAGTTCGAACGACGCCTCGACGTTTAGGCGCGGGGTGCCTGCCTGGGAATACCAGCGTTTGAATTGCGTCAGGTCGCGGCCTGTGGTGTCTTCGAACACCTTAAGCCAGTCTTCGATGGTGGCGGCGTCGCCGTCGTGGCGGTCGAAATAGAGATCGAGGGCTTTTGCATAGGCCGCGTCGCCGACAAGGGTTTTTAGCATGCCGATGACTTCGGCGCCCTTTTCGTAGATCGTGGCGGTGTAGAAATTGTTGATCTCTTGGAAGGATTCCGGGCGTACGGGGTGGGCCAGCGGACCTTGGTCCTCGGCGAATTGGCGGCCCCGCAGGTCAATGACGTCGGAGATGCGTTTGACCGCGGGTGAGCGCATGTCAGAGGTGAACTGGCTGTCGCGGTAGACGGTCAGCCCTTCCTTGAGGCAGAGTTGAAACCAGTCGCGGCAGGTGATGCGGTTGCCGGTCCAGTTGTGGAAATATTCGTGCGCGATGATCGCCTCGATCCGTTCAAAATTCATGTCGGTCGAGGTTTCGGGCGAGGCGAGGACCGCGGACGAGTTAAAGATGTTGAGGCCCTTATTCTCCATCGCGCCCATGTTGAAATCATCCACGGCGACGATGTTAAAGAGGTCCAGATCGTATTCGCGTCCGTAGACGTCTTCGTCCCATTTCATGCTGTCTTTCAGCGCTTGCATGCCGAAGGCGCATTTGCCCTCATCGCCCGGACGCACGTAGAGGTTAAGCGTGACCTTGCGGCCCGATTGCGTGGTGAACTTATCAGGATGTGCGACCAATTCGCCTGCCACCAGCGCGAAAAGGTACGCGGGTTTGGGCCATGGGTCGTGCCATTCGGCGTGGTGCCGGGTGGTCGTTACGGGATTGCCGTTGGACAAGAGCACCGGGTGGGGGCCGTTGATGGTGACGGTGAAGATGCTCATCACATCGGGGCGGTCGGGATAGTAGGTGATCTTGCGAAAGCCCTCGGCCTCGCACTGGGTGCAATACATGCCGTTCGACATATAAAGCCCTTCGAGGGCGGTGTTGCCCATCGGGTCAATCTCGACCTCTGCCTCCCAGATGAAAGCGGCGTCGGGTACATCGCAGGTCAGGCCCTCATCGGTCAGTTTGGGGCTGACTTCTGTGCCGTTGATGGTGGCGGAAATCAGGGTCAGGTTTTCGCCGTGCAGGAAAAATGTCCTGTCCGTGGCATCGGGGTTAGGGCGGAACGCGATGAGGGATTTTACACGGGTTTTGTGGGGGGCCAGATCAAAAGTGAGCGCAACAGTGTCGGCGATGAAACCGAAGGGGGTGTAATCGGCAAGGTATATCGTCTTGGGGGCAGCGTCGCGCATTTGAAGTTGACCTTTTTTGGAACCATATCGTTTGGCGGCACGTTAGTTATGCAGAACCAGACCCGCAACCGGGTCATTTTGGAAGTGATACGAAGGAGCATGCTATGTCAGCCCCCGACACAAATATTGAACGCCAGGAAAAGAACCACAAAGCCCCGCTGCTGGGGATCAAAGGCGCGATGCTGTTCGGCGTCCTGATGTTGTTGTTAGCGATTTTCTTTGCGCTGTCCAACGGGACGGCACCGTCCGAGCAACAGGTTGATTTTACGCAGTCAGAGCGGGATGCGGCGGCGGCAAGCACGACATCTGACACCTACGCACCGGGGACAAATGTCTCGGACTGACACGCGCACCCTTGAATGCGACGCACGACGGCCTCTGTTCAGCAGGGGCCGTTTTGCGTTTGGGGTCAAAAGGGGGATGACATGCCGAAGATGGTGAAGAAAGGCGATTTGCCGCGCAAGATCTGCGCCACGTGCGGGCGGCCGTTTGACTGGCGGCGCAAGTGGGCAAAGGTGTGGGACGAGGTGCGTTATTGTTCCGAGCGGTGCAAACGGGAGAAGAGGTGAATAGTGCGCTTCATGTTTTGGTAAGATAATATTACCAAAATGGCTTGTCAGTTCCGATAGGAAACTTTAGACCGTTTGCGAAACTGCATTAAAATGCACCGCGAAAGGAATCCCCATGGCTGACAGATTAGATAAACACGGGCTGCAGGTCGATCCGCAGTTGGCGACATTCATCGAGACGCAGGCGCTGCCCGGTACGGGTGTCGCGGTGGATGCGTTCTGGGCGGGTTTTTCCGCCCTGGTGCATGATCTGGGGCCCAAGAATAGGATGCTTTTGGCCAAGCGGGCCGAGATTCAGGGGCAGGTCGATGACTGGCACATTGCCCGCAAGGGGCAGGCGCATGATGCGGTGGCGTATCAAGCGTTCCTGCGCGAGATTGGCTATCTGGTGCCAGAGGGTGACGCGTTCGAGATCAAGACTGCGAATGTCGACCCCGAGATTGCGTCCGTGCCCGGTCCGCAACTGGTTGTCCCGATCACCAACGCCCGCTTTGCGCTGAATGCCGCGAATGCGCGGTGGGGAAGCCTTTATGATGCGTTTTATGGCACCGATGCGCTGGGTGATTTGCCAAGTGGCAAGGGCTATGACGCAGCGCGGGGTGCTCGGGTTGTCGCAAAGGCCAAGGCGTTTTTGGATGAGGCGGCACCGCTTGCGACAGGATCGCATGCGGATGTAACGGGATATGCGATTGAGGGCGGCGCGTTGGTGCCGGCACTGGCCGATCCGGCGCAGTTTGTCGGCTATCAGGGGGCGGAGGATGCACCAGATGGTGTATTGTTGGTCAAGAACGGCCTGCACATCGACATTCGCGTCGATGCGACCCACGCGATTGGCAAGGACGACCCGGCGCATGTGTCAGACGTGGTTTTGGAGTCGGCCCTGTCCACAATCATGGACTGTGAAGATTCTGTTGCTGCGGTAGATGCGGAAGACAAAGTCGGGGCCTATACCAACTGGCTGGGCCTGATGCGCGGTGATCTGGAAGAGACCTTTCAGAAGGGCGGCGAGAGCTTGACCCGCAAGATGAATGCGGACCGGATTTACCATGGTGCGGGCGGCGGCGAGGTGGTCGTGAAAGGCCGCGCACTGATGCTGATCCGCAATGTGGGGCATCTGATGACGAACCCTGCAGTGCTGGACCGCGACGGTCTGGAGATCGGCGAAGGGTTGATGGACGCGATGATCACCACGATGATTGCGATGCACGATCTGGCGCGCGACGGCGGCAATTCGGTGACGGGCAGCGTCTATGTCGTGAAGCCGAAGATGCACGGACCCGAGGAAGTCGCCTTTGCCGACGAGATGTTCACCCATGTTGAAGGTGCTTTGGGGCTGCCTGCCAATACCGTAAAGCTGGGTATCATGGACGAGGAACGGCGCACGAGTGCCAACCTCAAGGAATGTATCCGCGCGGCGAAATCGCGGGTGGCGTTCATCAATACCGGGTTCCTTGACCGGACAGGTGATGAAATCCACACCTCTATGGAGGCGGGCCCGATGTTGCCCAAGGGCGAAATGAAGGACGCGGGCTGGATCAAAGCCTATGAGGATCGCAACGTCGATATCGGTCTGGCGTGTGGTTTGCAGGGACGCGCGCAGATCGGCAAAGGCATGTGGGCGATGCCCGACCGGATGGCCGATATGGTGGTGGCCAAGATCGGCCATCCACAGGCCGGTGCGAATTGCGCTTGGGTACCATCGCCGACGGCGGCGACCTTGCATGCAATGCATTATCATAAAGTTGACGTGCTGGCGCGGCAGGCCGAATTAAAGGCAGGCGGTGCGCGTGCGGGTCTGGACGCGCTGCTGGATATTCCGGTGATGGACGGGCGCAACCTGAGCGATGCCGAGATTGCGCGCGAGATCGAGAACAACGCGCAGGGTATTCTGGGATATGTGGTGCGCTGGGTCGATCAGGGCGTGGGGTGTTCCAAGGTGTTGGATATCAACGACATTGGTTTGATGGAGGATCGCGCAACCTGCCGGATATCGGCGCAGGCGCTGGCGAACTGGCTGCATCACGGCGTCATTTCGCAGGCGCAGGTGGTTGCCAGTTTGCAAAAGATGGCAGCCGTGGTGGACCGGCAGAACGCAGGTGATCCGGCCTATGTGCCGATGGCACCGGGGTTTGACGGGATCGCATTTCAGGCGGCATCCGATCTGGTGTTGAAAGGGCGGCAGCAGCCTTCGGGCTATACCGAGCCTGTGTTGCATGCGCGGCGGTTGGAACTGAAGGCGGCACACGGTTGAGCCTGCGGAATGGGGGCTGTCTGCCCCCAAACCCCCGACAGGTATTATTGGCGAAAAGAGAGAAGGCAGGGTTGATATGACGATTTCATTGCGCAAAGCGCGGACAATTATACGCAAAGCGTTGGAAAAAGGCCGTGAGATGGAGTTGAAGCCACTTAGCGTGGTTGTGCTGGATGCTGGTGGGCATGTTCAGGCGTTCGAGCGCGAAGACGGTGCCGCACCGGGGCGTTTTGCAATCGCCCACGGTAAGGCTTACGGCGCGGTTATGCTGGGCATGGCCGGCAGTGCGCAGATGAAGCGTGCAGAAGATCAGGCATATTTTATGGCGGCCGTGAATGGTGTTTTTGGGGGTCAGGTGATTCCTGTGCCGGGCGGCGTTTTGTTGCGCGACAAGAAGGGCGATGTGATCGGTGCGGTTGGCGTGACCGGTGACAGTTCTGATAATGATGCGATTGCTGCGATGGCAGGCATAGAGGCTGCTGCGCTGACAGGCGAAATTTGACGATATAGCCTCATTAATCGGCTAATTCTGTTGGAATGCGGCAGGTTTGAGCGCGCGGTGGCTTGAGGGCTGTCGCGCGCTCGCCTATGTTCGGTCAAATGCGGAATTTCTGAGGTGGACACATGGCGCGACCGGTTGTTGGTATCATTGGCAATTCGTATCTGCTGAATGATCAATATCCCGTTCATGCGGGCGGGCAGATGAATTCGGATGCGATTGCGGAGGTGTCCGGTTGTTTGCCGATGATTATACCGACCGATCCCAAGCATGTCAGTGTCGCGGAGTTGTTGGAAATTTGTGATGGTTTCTTGCTGACGGGGGGGCGTCCGAATGTCCATCCTGAGGAATATGGTGAGGCAGAAACAGAGGCGCACGGCGCGTTTGACCGGGCCCGGGATGCGATTGCCTTGCCGCTGGTGAAGGCTTGTGTGGAGCGGGGGCAGCCGTTTTTCGGTGTCTGCCGCGGGTTTCAGGAAGTGGCTGTTGCCATGGGCAGTACGCTGTATCCGGAAATCGGGGATTTGCCGGGCCGGATGAACCACCGGATGCCCCCCGAGGGCACGATGGAAGAGAAGTTTGAATTGCGCCACGACGTGACCTTTGTGGAGGGTGGGGTTTTCCATGGTTTGATGGGGTCGAGCACGGTGCGCACAAACACTTTGCATGGTCAGGGGATCAAGGAACCGGGACCGCGTGTGGTGATCGACGGCCATGCGCCCGATGGCACACCGGAGGCGATTTATGTGAAGGGCGCGGCTGGGTTCACGTTATCGGTACAGTGGCATCCCGAGTGGAATGCAGCGCAAGATCCGGTGTCGAAGGCTTTGTTTGGTGCATTTGGCGATGCAGTGCGCGGTTGGGCGGCACGGGGAAATGTGCCTGCGTTGAAGGCGGTTTAGCTTCTGCTGCAGAGTGTACTGCGGGCGGTGGCGGTGCATTGCGTTTTAAGATGTCGCGTGGTGCGACAGGTGAGGGCGCGCGGGGGTTCATGTCGCGGTGGATCGAGCTGTAGGGCCAATCTGTCGGTTCGGCGCACAGGCCGGAATGTACAGGGCTATGGTGGATGAGGTCGCGGTGGCGTGCGAAATCGTCGCTGTCAGCAATTGAATGTTCCCAATAACGGCGTTCCCAGATGCCTTTTTCACCCCGTTGGATTTGTTTGAGGGTTCGGTGCGGTGGCAGGGGCATCGCGCGTGAAAAACGCGCCTTAAGCATCCCGATACGGTTGGGATAGTCGCGATCCCCTGTGGGAAGCGTCCACAAGGCATGGATCGTGCCGGGCAAAACGACCATGGCGTCAATACGCATCGGGTGATGTGACAGCGTATAGCGCATAGCGCGGCGAAGGGTTTCGATATGTGTTGTCAGCAAATCACCGGATTGCGACGCGAGGCGCAGGGTGAAAAAGTACGTGGATGGTTGGTTGTGTTCTGGTTCGGGCATGGCGCTTGATTAGCGTACCTTGCGTTAATCGCGGGTTAATCGTGCTGTTTTTTTTGAAAACAGGTGTCGGAACTTGGATAGAGTATCCGGTTTCATGTTATCTTTTTGTTAGCATCGACGCTTTAGAGCAAGTGAAAGGCAACAAATGAGCAAGTGGCGGGACACCGGACAGATGACAGGTTGGCAAATACTGGATATTCCGCCCGTTTGGCTGTTGGCCGCGCTGGGGTTGGTCTGGGCACAGGCGCGATTTGCGCCGGTTCTGACGGGATCCTTTGCTATTGCGCGGACCTTTGCCGTGGCATTGGCGCTGGGCGGTGTCGCGTTGGCGGTTTGGGCTGTCATGGCGTTCCGTGCGCATCGCACAAGTGTTGTGCCGCACCAGATCCCGGAGGCGTTGATCACCACCGGGCCGTTCCGGTTTAGCCGTAATCCGATTTATTTGGCCGATGTCATGGTCTTGCTGGGCGCGGTGCTATGGTTTGGCGCATGGCCTGCGATGGTGGTGGTCGTGGCATTTATATTTCTGGTTTCCAGCCGGTTCATACTACCGGAAGAGGCGCGGCTAAGAACCCATTTCCCGGTTGAATATGCCCAGTACGCACGCCTGACACGCAGGTGGTTGTGAACACTTCGCGGGAAAGAGTTTGGGTACGGCGAAGATGTATTTACCATGTGCGCTGGAAGCATGGTCGTCATGGCGATAGATGTTGGCGCTTTGCAGAGAACCCGATTGCGGGTCATCGCTGCGAGTTTGGCAACGAACAGGTTCAGGTTCTTTACTATCGGATGGTTCGTTTGATTGGTCCGCCAAAGGGCAAATATCGCCGACCAAAGCGACGTCTGAACGATATGAATTTGGCGATATGGCTATTATGCATAGCCAACATCGTTTCCGGGAAATTGATAGCCGCATTATGGGGAGTATCCGAAACTCTGTGTATGAGGCTTAGCCCATGCGGTTTTGACGGGTCATTTATTGAACCGTTCGGGGTATAGGATAGCGAACTGGTTTCGCGCGGCAACCCATTCTCTGACG
>Ga0115564_10002027_pt1 | contig 17870 bp, 14 predicted proteins | sample COGITO_mtgs_1105_7_FD_88680 | JGI IMG/M metagenome (GOLD analysis project Ga0115564, IMG submission 88680) | Pelagic marine microbial communities from North Sea - COGITO_mtgs_110523 | ecosystem: Environmental > Aquatic > Marine > Epipelagic | place: Germany:Helgoland, sampling site Kabeltonne...
TAGCCTGGCAATGTCCTACTCTTCCGTGTCTTAAGACAAAGTACCATTGGCGCTGAAGGGCTTGACTTCCGAGTTCGGAATGGGATCGGGTATTGCCCCTTCGCAATAATCACCAGGCAACGTTTGATACTAAAATTAGTCAACAATGTAAAGATTAATCTACACTTTTTTTAATTAAAAAAAGCTATGAATTTAACAATTATAAGTAAATTTAATTGGTTTATTTTTTTCTAGGAACTGTGTAAGATTTTAATGCATTTGAAATTAATACATAAAGTGTTCCAATTAACAAACCGAATATAATTATTAAAGCCGAAGGTAAAGGGTTATGTTTACTCTGTAATTTTGTATCTAAAAGTAAAAGATTATAATTAACCCATTTAATATCTTCTTCTTTTAATGAAGCTATTTTTTTTTCAATATTATCAAATTGAGAATATTTACGATTTTTAATAAGGTCAATTTCCATATCAATTACTTTATATCCCCTTAAATAATACGTATTAGAATACATAAACTCATTCTTCATTCTATTTTTATTTGAAGAATCTAATAAAATTGCGCCTTCTCTTTCTTTGGCTTCAAATAAATTAAGTCGTTTTGCAATTGAACTTTGCTCTGATAAAAATTCTAATGATGCTAAATCTCGATTGATAGCTAAATTTTTTTTATTTCTATAATGACTTTCTATCCTTAAAAAAATAGATCTTGCTAAACTCTCTTCTACAAGTTTAATTGTCTGATCTAAAATATCCTCAATTTCTCTTTCATTATTTGGCCAAGTAACTTCTAAAGCATAATAAGAAGAATTTTCACCTATTTTTTTTAAACTAAATAACTTTGCATATTCATACAACTTTTTTTTCTGATCATCTAAAGATAATTGAGAAATACTTTTTTTAATTTGCTCATTTTCTCTTAAAACTTTTATTAATTCTTCATAGTCCAAAAACTCTTCTACAAATTTATCTAATACTTTTAGATAAGTTATTTCACTCAGATAATTTTCTTTGTTATAATTAAAAATCTTTTCTTCATCATAACTTCTTTCATAATTAAAATAACCTAGTGAAAAAAAACTTAAAAACTGCTCTTCTTTAGCCGGTTTTATAAGTAATGAACTCTCAAACAAATTAGGCTGTTTTGGTTTATATTTATCATTTACAGAAATTATTACAAAAAAAATAAGTGTTATTAAGGCGATAGTAATTTTTCCACTCCAGATAACTTTAAATAATTCAACTAAGTTTATCTCATCATTATATTTTATAAGGTGTTTTTTTGTCATTAATAATTATTTTGTATAATCATTATTACTTAATTACAAATTTTTTTTAACCATTTTTGTAGAATAAATAGATTGAAGATAAAAACCTATTGGCAGACTATAAACTATCATTAACCAGTTATTAAAAAAATTACCATTTGGAGCAAGAGGCCAAATAGATATTAATACTCCTGCCAACAGGCAAACTTGATAATCTGTTAGAGGTCTTTTTTGTTTAAAAATAATAGATTTAAATTGCCTTAGAACTATAAATATAAAGTTACTTAAAATAGTAAATAAAAACAAAAATCCTACGACTCCAGTTTCGGCTAATAATTGTAGATAAAAGTTATGAGGATGCATTGCACAGGGTTGAATACCAGTTCTATATTTTTCATTTTTACATAACACTCTAAACATTTTTGGGCCATGCCCTAAAATAGGCTTATCTTTAAACGCGTTATAACCTGTACGAATTAAACTATCATGAAAAGGTGTGAAAATGGTTGCCTTGTTAGGGCTTTCAATAAATCCCATATCTTGGGCTGGGCCCTTGAACATTCTAATACTCAAATCTGGCGAATGAAAACTTAAAATAAAAACACCCATTAATCCTATGAGAAATGTTACTAATCTAAATTTTTGATAATCTTTAATTAGAATAATAATAAATATTGTTGATAAATTTAAAAAAAAGAAAGCAGATCGTTCCCCTGACATAAAAATTAATATATCAACTAAAATAAATAAAGATCCTATAAAATAAATTTCAAATCTCGTTTTTTTTTCCTTAACTAGAAATAAGGCAAATAATAACGGAAACAATCTTGATAAATATGAACCCATTATCCATTCATCTCCAAAAAAAGATGAAACACGGCCAGTCATTTTTAATTTTAATAAATTTTCCCCAGTAAAATATTGAAAATAACCATCAATTATTAAAGCTGAAAAACATATAATTAACGCATAATAAAAATAAATTAAAATACTTTTATCTCTATCAATTAAATACCAAATAAAACAACTAAACACTCCTATTCTAAAATAAAATAAAGAGCTCTCAAAACTTAACATGTTATTTTCAGCCACAAATAAACTGAGCAAAATACAATATATACAAAAAATGAAAAAAATAATTAAAGGTTTTTTATAAAAAAAATAAAATTTTTTATTTTTAAATACATAATATAAAAAAAATAAAGATGAAACACTTACAATTAAATCTGGGAAAAAAGGCCCCAAAATTAAAAAAGGGACAATAGATGCTATTATTAAATTAATTAGAACTATATTTGAGTATTTTAAATTTTTCATAAATGTCTTTAAAATGCAAGCTTTAAAAGATTATTTAGTTTTTATTCTTATAACTTTATTTTCTTGGTTGTTAATTATTGAAGGTGATTTTAAATCATTTTTAAAATTTAATTGTTCTTCATAAATATGATCAACAATTTTTGTGTTCGACTGATATGATGGAACTAACTTAGCAAGCATATCCTTAACATCAGCTACTCTATTTTCTTCTAATAAATTTGATAAATTATCTAAATCTATTTTCAGTTGGTTAAAAGGAATGAAAGGATCTTGCGCTTTTAATATTTTTTCATGATAAGTTTTTTGAGGATTGTCTCCTATTAATAGTTCCTCGTATAGTTTTTCACCGGGTCTAAGTCCTGTTATCTTGACCTCAATATCTCCCTCTAAATTTTTAGGATTTTTAATTATTAACCCTGAAAGTTTTATCATTTTATCAATTAAGTCTCTAATTTTTATACTTTCACCCATATCTAAAATGAATACCTCACAACTCTCAGACATCGCTCCTGCTTGAATGACTAATTGAGAAGCCTCAGTAATAGTCATAAAATAACGGGTAACATCAGGGTGAGTTAAAGTTACAGGGCCTCCTAGCTTAATTTGTTTTTTAAATTTAGGAATAACTGAGCCTGATGACTGTAAAACATTTCCAAATCGAACAATTGCAAATTTGCAGTTTGTATTCTGATTATTATAAAGTGATTGTATACAAATTTCAGATAGTCTTTTACTTGCGCCCATAATATTTGTTGATCTCACAGCTTTATCACTTGAGATTAGAACAAAATTAGTTACCTTATATCTCAATGCAATTTGAGCGAGTAAAAAAGTTCCAAAGACATTATTTTTAATACTTTCACAAATATTTTCCTCAACTAAAGGAACATGTTTGTAAGCCGCAGCATGATAAACCGTATCTACTTTGAACGTTTTAAACACCTCCTCAACTCTGGATGAATTTTGAATATTAACAAGTAAAGGAATAATTTTTAAATTTTGTGCTATATTTTTCAACTCTTCATTAACCTTATAAAGAGCAAACTCGTTTAATTCTAAAAGTATTAATTTTTTAGGTTTCAATTTTGTAATTTGACGAGATATTTCTGAACCAATAGAACCACCAGCGCCTGTAACCATTACAACTTTTGATTTTATATTTTGGGATAATAGTTCTAAATTTGGCTGGACTTGCTCTCTACTTAGGAGATCTTCAATAGTAAAGTCTTTAATATCTGATACTGATATTTTGCCGTCTACAATATCTTGAATTCTTGGTAAAGTTTTAACGGTTACTTTATATCTGCTTAAACTATTGATAATTTGATTTCTTTTTATTCGAGTAATTAATGGAAGAGCAAGTAAAATTATATCAATATTTTTTTTCTTAATTAATTTATTTATCTTTAATGGGTCGTAAACAGTTTGACCTAATACTATTTGTTTATGAAATTGAAGATTATCATCTAAAAAACCAACCACCTTCATTTCAAGGTTATTTTCTAAACTAGTTAAGAGCTGTCTTCCAGCATCGCCTGCCCCATAGATTAATACATTTTTTTTATTTTTAGAATTTTTAAAATTAAAATTACTAATAAATAAATATTTAATAATTATTCTTGAGCTTGTTATACCTAAAAATAATAACACAGGTTGGAGGATACCAATTGATCTTGGAATGCCTTGAATTCCGTAAATACCAATAACGGCAAAATATAATAACGAATAAGAAAATATAGCGACAAAAACAGTTAAAATTATTGATGAACCTAGAAAACGAAACATCGTTTTATATAAACCCATAAACCAAAATATAGGAATTGCTAAAATTATTGAAATTAATACTGCTAAAATTGTTACATCGTTAATTTTAATAAATTGTTCTAGTCTTATATAAAATGCTAACCAAGTACATAAAATGCATAAACCTAAATCTAAAATTATAGCTAGGACCCTCTTAGCATAACGAGGTAGATTAATTATATTTTGAGATTCTTCTACTAACATTGACATAATAATTTAAAAAATTAACTAATAATAAAATTCAATATTAAACCACAAATAGCAAAAAACAATAACATTGAATTTTTATAGTGATAGTTAACCATATTTACTTGGTAATTTGTAAAACTGTTCTTAAAATATAATAAAAATAATAAAATAAATTCATTTTTTTAATCATTTTTAAATCTGTTTTAGAGAGTAGTGTTGGGGTTTTCATATTTATATCTGATATTTGAGCAATTCCTGTTAAACCCGGTTTTACTTTAAAAACTCCTCTTTTTTTACGCTCACTAATTAATTTTCTCTGATTTAACAAGCAAGGTCTTGGTCCAACTAAACTCATATCACCTAAAAGTATATTATATAATTGAGGAATTTCATCTAATTTAGTTCGTCTTAAAAAATATCCAAAAGAAGTTAATTTTATATTTTTAATTAAATGTGTTCCAGCAGATTTCGTACTGATTGGCATAGTTCTAAATTTAATTAATATAAAAGTTTTTAGATTATGGCCAACTCGCTTTTGCATAAATAAAGGTGAGCCATTATCCAATAGACCTATAAACCATAACAAAATTAATAAAGGGAGCAAAGAAATTAGCCCTATTAATGAAAATAAAATATCAAAAAAACGTATCATTTATCTTTAACCATTATTACAATACTTTCTTCAACACTTATGGGTGGTGTCCAATTTAATGCCTCTTTTGCTTGGTTGTTATCTATTTTTAATGATCCAGCCAATCGATTAATTTCTTTTCGTTTACCATAAATAAAACCTAAAAATATAGGCAGAGGGGGGGAATAAGTTCTGACTGTAATCAATTTTTTATTCATTTATAGGATTAAAAATATTTTTTAGTTGATTCATTTTCAGCATTTTGACTAATTTTTGTATTTATAAACTCAATTAATTTTTTTGTTATCAAACTTTGTTCAAAATCTTTTAATGCTCTGTTTCTGGCAAATATTCCATATTTCTTAACCAAATGTTTATTATTAATTATATATTGCATTTTTTTTTTGATATCCTCCACATTTCCCACCTTGTGAAAAAAACCAGTTTTATATTCAATCATTGCATCTGAAAGCCCATATATTTTTGAACAAAGCGCAGGAATACCACAAGATGCAGCTTCTATTATTACTGTTCCAAATCCCTCTCTATAACTTGGCAGGCAAATAATATCTGCAAGAGAAAACCAGTTTTCAGGTTTGGTTGTAAAATTAAAATATAAAATTTTTTTATTATTTTTTAACAGATGAACCAATCTTTTATCCTCTATTGGACCTACAAAAATTAAAAGCACATTTCTATTATTTTCTATTTTTTTAAAAGCATGTATAAGTTCAGCTATACCTTTGTCCTTAGTAATTCTTCCCAAATATAAAAAGACAAAAGTATTTTTAGCAATCAGATATTTTTTTCTTAATTCAATTCTGTTTTTTCTATTTGGTCTAAATTTTGAAATATCTACACCACCAACAGACCCTTTGTGAAATACTATTGATTTATTTTTTGAAATAATTTTTTCCTTAATTAAAAAATTTCTTTGAGAAAAGCCATCAATAAATACATGATGAGAAATAAAGAAGATTAATTTATCCACTGATTTGTAGAATTTCTTTACCAAGCCTTTACTTCTTGCCCAAATTTGACCTGTAAACCAATGAATACGAATTGGGGTTCTTACAATTAATGAGGCAAGGGCAACTATAAAACCAATCTTTGGTGTAAAAGAAATTGAAATATTAGGTCTATTTTTTAAGAAAAAAAGTAATGTACTTATAGATGTAATTATATCATGAAATAAACTAAGTCCTCTCTTAAAATTTATGTTTATTAATGAAACATTATTTGGAACTGACTTTTTTAATTTTTCTGCATTATTACAGCATATAAAAAGGTCATATTTCTTACTTAATTGCTGAATATGATTCAGCATAAACGAGTTGAAAAAATTGTAAGCGTTAGCAATTAAAACTATTTTAAGCTTTTTATTCATTATAGATTTTTTTTAAGGAAAGAAAATCTTGGATTGAAATTCAATTCCTTTTTGATTTTTTTATTATTATAAAAAACTCTGGTAGAAATTATTGATATAAAATTAATTAGTTTTCTTGGTAAGGGAAAAAAATAGATTAAAAATTTTATAAAATTAAATGGAACTTGAATTTTTCTTATTTTTTTTTTGAAAAAATTTTGATAATTTCTATAAAATTCATATTGTTTGCAATCATCAGAGACAATATAAATTTTATTTTTAGAAACTTTTAACTTTGATATAACTAATATTACTGCTTGTGTAACATCTTTTACATTTACAAAATTAAACATAATTTTATTAGAACACTTAATCCAAAAACCAAATTTAAGTGAAAATTTAACAAATTTGAACAAATTTGTTTTTTTTGTTCCTCCAAAAACATTAGAAATTCTAAGAATAGTATATGAAAAATTTTTATTTATTCTTTTTTTAACAACATTTTGTATTAATAAATCTCCTTTAAATTTACTTTTAGAATACTGATTGTCAGCTTTTATTTTGCTATTTTCAGATATAATTTTATATCGACCAAAATAGTTTATACTTTCTCCATAAACTGCAACACTACTTAAGTGTAAAAATCTTACTTTTAATTTGTAAATACTAATATATCTAAGTAATTCTCTAATAAAATTAACATTAATATTTTCAAGATCATTTAAACTGTTATCAGTTTTACCAATACAATTAATAATAACATCTGTTTTTTTTAAAAATAATAAATTTGGTTTTTCAAAAGATCTAAAATCCCATCTCAAGTATCTAATCTTTGAATTTCTGTAAGGCTTATTTCTAATACTTCTACCTACACAGATCAGATACGATGAAGTAAAATTAGCTAAATATTTCAAAACACTTTTACCTATCAGTCCAGTGTACCCTAAAATAACAATTCTCATTATTCTTTAAAATAAATTAACAAAATTTACAATCTCAAATCAATTTGATCTTTGGTAAATAAATATTTCAAATCATAAATTACATGATTTTTTTTACATAAATTTAAAATCTCAATTTTGCCCATTTCTATAAATATTTTATGTGCCACAGCTATTATTACTCCATCGTATTTATTCTTATCAAGCGACTGTTGAAGGTTAGTACCATAGATTTTTTTAATCTCCTCACTATCTGTCCATGGGTCATAGAGATCTAAATTATGTGTATATTTTTTTAATCTCTCAAAAACCATCTTAACTCCAGAGTTTCTAACATCTGAACAATTCTCTTTGAATGTTAGGCCCATAATTAAAATTTTAGATTTTTTAATATTGATTTTTTTCTTTTCCATTTTTTTAATCATTTCTGACACCACATGACTTCCCATATTGTCATTAATCTCTCTACCTGCTAGGATAATTTTTGGATGGTGGCCAACACTTTCTGCTTTGTGGGTTAGATAATAAGGGTCTACTCCAATACAGTGTCCACCTACCAAACCTGGTTTGAAAGGTAAAAAATTCCACTTACTTCCAGCTGCGTCTAACACTTCTTTTGTGTCGATATTTAATTTGCTAAAAATCATTGATAATTCATTAATTAAAGCAATATTGATATCACGTTGAGTATTTTCTATTACTTTTGCAGCTTCTGCAACTTTAATGCTAGAAGCTTTGTGAGTGCCAGCACTTATAATTTCATTATACAAACTATCTACTAAATCTAAAATTTCTGGGGTTGAGCCTGATGTGATTTTTTTAATATTTGAGATAGTATGTTTTTTATCACCAGGATTAATTCTCTCAGGACTATATCCACAAAAAAAATCTTGATTAAATTTTAAATTTGAAAATTTCTCTAATATTGGTACGCACACCTCTTCGGTGCAACCTGGATAAACAGTAGACTCATAAATTATTAAATCTCCTTTCTTAATAATTTTTCCAATCATTTCTGAGGCCTGTAGCAATGACTGCAAATCTGGTTTTTTTAATTCATCTATTGGTGTTGGAACAGTTATGATAAAGCAGTTAGCATACTTAAGATCATCCTCACTGTTAGTAAAATTCAAATTTTTTGAATTTTCAAGTTCTTCTTTGCTAGACTCCAAATTTTTATCTATTCCAGAGCTCAGTTCTTTGATTCTTTTTTTTTTGAGATCAAAACCAATTACTTTTCTATTTTTTGCAAATTCTAAAGCAAGGGGCAAACCCACGTAGCCTAAACCGATTATACCTAGTTTGATATCTTTAATTGTATTGATCATATATTATAATAATTTTTATACCATTCAATAAAGTTAGATACTCCCTCCACAATAGTTGTTGAAGGCTTATAGTTAAATTTTTTTTGTAAATTATTAACATCAGCATAAGTATCAGCTACATCACCTGGTTGTAATGGCAAAAAATTTATTTTAGCCTTTTTACCTAAACTTTTTTCTAAAGCGTCGATATAATCCATGAGTTGGACTGGTTTACTATTTCCAATATTATAAATACGCCATGGGGAATTACTAGTTGCTGGATCTGGCTGATTACCGTTCCAATCAAAGTTAATGGATGCTGGTTGATCAAGAGTTTTTAGGATACCACTAACAATATCATCAATATATGTAAAGTCTCTAGAATGTTTGCCATGATTAAATACATCAATAGGTTTTTCTTCTAAAATTGCTTTAGTAAATTTAAATAAGGCCATATCAGGTCTGCCCCATGGTCCATAAACTGTAAAAAATCTAAGGCCTGTTGTTGGCAATTTATAAAGATGACTATATGCATGCGCCATTAGTTCATTAGATTTTTTAGAGGCCGCATAAACAGACAGTGGATGATTAGCACTATCATGCTCTGTAAATGGCATTTTAGTGTTTGCACCATAGATGCTTGAGGTACTCGCATAGACTAAATGCTCAATATTATTTTGATGACAGTTTTCTAAAATATTAGCAAATCCAACAATATTACTGCTGATATAAGCAAGGGGATTTTCCATGGAGTAACGAACACCTGCTTGTGCTGCTAGATTAACTACTTTTTGAGGCTTGCAACTTTTAAACACATCTTCCAATTTTTTTTGATCGCTAAGGTCTACTCTATGATGCTGGTAATTTGAATATTTTGTTAGTCTTTCAAATCTTGCTTCTTTAATTTTAGGATCATAATAATCATTATGATTATCAATGCCAATTACACTTTCACCTCGCTCTAGAAGCTTCATACATAGAGAAGAACCAATAAATCCAGCTGAACCAGTAACAATAATAGTTTTCATATTTTTTTTATTCTTTTTTAAATAATTAAATTTATTTTATGCAAAGTTTAAATATTTTTGTCATTTCTTTTATAAACTTTACTCCACACTTTATTGTATAGTTTCACCATTCTACTTATATTATAATTTTTTTTAACTCTTAATCTTGCTTTATTACATCTTTTATTCCATTTATTTGTATTTTTTTCATTAAGCGCTTTCTCAATTGCTTTAGCTAATTTAATTGAGTTCTCAGGTGGAACAACCCATCCAGTTTTACCTACAATTAAGGCAGAGTCACCCACATCTGTTACAATACATGGCGTGCCACAGCCCATCGCCTCTGCTACTACATTAGGAAACCCCTCGCCATAACTGCTACTTAGAACATGTATATCTAATCCATTCATTACTTCTGAAATATTATCACTTTGACCCAATAATTTAACATGATTAGATAATTTTAATTTTTTTATCTCAAAAATTAAATTAGTATTATTTTGATTAACATTAGATCCAACAAGGACACAAAAAAAATTAATATTTTTTTTTCTAATTAATGAAAGAGCATTGAGTAAATTTAAATGATCTTTTTGTGGGTCATAACGAGCAACATTACCAATCAATGTTATATTTTTTTTTATCTTAATTTTTTTTCGAAAATTTATTTTTTGAAGTTTATTAATTTTTAAAATTGATAAATCAAATCCATTTGGAATAAATTTAAATATTCTTTTATTATATCCAACAATCTCATAAATTTTTTTAGCTTTTCTTGAAACAATTAAAATAAATTTAGGTATTAAGTAAGACAGTTTTGATAATATTTTTATAATTAAAATAGTAGTTAATTTTGCTTTTCCTATTTCAATATTTGAATAACGAACATTCCAAAGAATATTATTGATACCAGCTAATCGAGCAGCAATACTTCCTAAAAAATCAGCATGAACGAGCCAAGTTTGCACTATATCAGGCTTTAAAGAACGAAGTAGTTTTATGAGAAAAAAAAACTTATGAATTGAAAAAAAACTTATATTTAAACAATAAACTTTAATACCTAGTTTGTTCAATAATGAAGAATATTTTCCAGGACCTTTAAGTGAAATAACAAGATGTTTATTAGCAATATCATATTTACAAACTTTGAATAATACATGTTCTGCACCACCATCTCCTAAACCAGTAATTATATGTACAATTTTCATTTATTCCTTTCAGCAAACTTTATAATTTATTTAAGATATTTCCTTAATTTTATTTTTATTTGAAAAAATTAATTTAGGAAGAAAAGGTGCAGCTAGTAATATTATTTCAATAGCAAACTTAGATCTATGTCTTATTCCAGATCCAAAATTGCTAACTCCAATTCCATAAGCAAAGAAATAGGCAATAAGAATTAATAATATTATTCTTAGGGCAGTGTTTTTCCAAATAGCTTTTCGATTCTGAAAAATAAAATAAAATAAAATAAAATATAAAGAAGCATCAAGCAATCCAATCAAATGAGCAAATGATTTTACCTCCCATGGAAATGGAGAAAAGATAAAATATAAAACTCTAAAAAGACCTTTGTAAAGAAATTCAATTTCATTTTCTACTACTAACCAAGCAGGATAAGAAGCATTGCCTCTCAATCTACCTTTAATATTTTCCATCCAATAGGCAAGGTCAAAAGATGTTTCAAAATCTCCAATATACGGTAGAAAGATTTTGTTTGATAAATAAGCTGAAAAAAACAAAAAAATTAAGGTAATAACTAACAAACCTTTTAAGCTAACACGAAAAGTTTTTAATAATTTAAATGACTCTTGAAGAATACTTATAAAATAAATCACAGAAAAAATAATACCACCTATAAATAAAGGTCCATGAAAAAAACCAGCTGCCACAAAACCTCCAATTGATAAAATAGCAAAATTTAAACTCTTTGTTTCGACCCAATTAACTATACCAAACGTCGCCACTAGTAGAAAAAAACTACAGTAAACTTCTTTTAATGGTATAATTGAGTAGAGAATTAATGAAGGAAATAAAGCTAATACCCATCCAACTTTTATTGCAGAATGGTCGTCCCATATTTTTTTTGCAACCAACCAACCTAATAGAACAGACCCCAAACCTAATAATAAACCTATAGACTGAATGATTAAAACACTTCTTCCAAATAAAGAATATGGAATCGCCATCAACCAACTATAGAAACGGCTACTTGGACCAGTGAAATTTCCAAAAACATTAAAAAATCCATCTTTAGCCATATTCCACGCGTCCCACTCATACCCTAATGCATCAGCCTTTGTGTCCGGCAAGTTGAAAAAATAATAACCAAATAATATTAATAAGATTCGCACAATCAATGCTGTATAAATAATTTTAGAAATATCTGGCCACCTTGTCGCAATAAAAAAGGTTATGATAGAGACTGTACAAATTGCAACAAAACCAGATAGATCAGCTGTCAGATTTGGAACAAATATGTCTAAACCATAATCTTTAATTTCTTTTTTAAACATTTATGATTTACTAATTAATTTAATATATGACTTTAATAAACATATAAAACATACTTGTACTAGTGTCTAGCTTTAGATAGAGATTAATCTTTAATAACAAAAAATATTTACTAAAATAACAATTACTTAATTAAAAAATACCTAAAATGATATGAAAAAAATTAAAGATAATATAATTGAAATTTTAGTTGCAACTGGAGTAATGCTGATACTATTATACTCTTCCAGTCCAGATATATACCCCGATACCCAAAGATTTTTGAGTGGAAATTTACATGATCCTCCATTGTACTCTACTATAATTTATGTAATGCAATTAATATTTGGAAGTCTAAATTCTGTTATCATATTGCAAACTTTGTTTGTTGGTTTTGGTATCATCTATTTTACAAGAACTGTAGAAATTCATTTTAATTTAAATGTAATGATAAAAAGTATTATTGCATTATTTTTATTCTTACCCGTCTTAAAATTTTATAAAAGTTTGATAACTGAACCTATAAGTTATGCTTTTTCACTTTTATTTGTGAGTTTTGTGGTTAAATTAATTTATAATTTAAAGATTAAAAATATTATTTGGATTACAATTTTTGTAATCTTATTACTTCTATTAAGAAATCAATTTATATTTTTATATCCAGTTATTTTATTGCTTTATCTAGGTATTTTAATTCTTTATAGTTCAAAAAAAACTTTTTCTTGGCTATTAATTAGTTTTTTATCAATTTTTATTATTCATAATGTTACAATAAGTACAAACAAACATATTAAAAAAAATTATTTTGAAAATAAAAGTTTTTCAACCAATAAAGGTATATTTTTCTTTGCCTATATTGACGCTATATATATCTCTGACTATGAGGATATAGAATTATTTGAAGATCAAAAATTAAAAAATACACTTGCAGTAATATTTAATGAATTAAATGATAAGAAAGCATTAATAAAATATTACAATAATAGGGGACATTTTAGTTTAAGTCTAAAAACAATCAGAGATCACTCTGACATTGTACTAGAAGATTTAGCGCAAAAAGAAAACACCACTATAATTAATCTAAAAAAACAAATCTCTATCAAATTAATAGCAGCAAATTTTGAAAAATATGTAGAACATACATTTAAAAAATTTTATGATTCCACGTGGCTATTCATATTTATTCCTTTTTTTATGATGCTAGCAAGTTTAATTAGTTTTATAAAATATAAATCAAAAGATTCATTGCTTATTCTATTTTTATCTACATTTGCACTAGCTAATCACTCTGTAGTTTATTTATTTGGGCGCGTTCAGCCTAGATATTTAATTTACACAGATTTTGTAATATTAGTGTTTATTTTTATAACATTTATTATTTTTTTAAAAAAACAAAACATTTTACAAAACATAAAGTAACTTTACTTCTGATCAGAGAAAATATTCTTGATTTTTAAAAAATAATTAATAACCCAAATACGATTTTTTTAAATTTTGTCAGTCTCATAATATAGCGCAATTAAATTATAATTTTGACTGACGCCTGTCTATTCAATTCAGTATTAAGTAATAGTTGAGGTCTATTAAAAGAAATTAATTATATTAATTTTTAACTTATTATAGATTTATACCATATCGACTGTTATAAATTCACCGTGAATTCAAAAATTAGTTTAGTTATTCCAGTTTTTAATGAGTCAACTGAAATTGATAATTTTTTTAGTGATTTAAAAAATTGTAATTTTAACCTTATAAATGAAATAATTTTAGTTGATGATTATTCTACTGATAATTCTTATGAATTACTCAAAAAAGCAATCAATGAATTCAGCGTAGAGTCATTTAAAATCAATTTTATCCTAATAAAAAATTCAAAAAATAGAGGATATGGTCTTTCAATTAAAAAAGGGGTTAACAAATCAAATAATGATTCAATAGCAATTATTGATTTAGATAGAACTTACAAAATTGAAGATTTAAATTATATAGCAAACCAATTTATCAATGATTATAAATTAGAATATGATTTAATATCGGGACAAAGAAAAATTGATACAACAAACACTTCAAGATTAAAGATAATTGGAAAAACTATAATTAATTTTATAACAAATTTTTGTTTTAATGAAAAAATTATAGATTATAATTCTGGGTTAAGAGTTTTTAACAAAAGTAAATTTACAAAACATAGTCATATGATGTCAGACAGATTTTCTTTGACTACTTCGATGACTATTACTTTTTTAAATGAAAATTATGAAATAAAATTTCATAAAATAAAATATGATGAAAGAATTGGACAATCAAAACTTAAATTTATAGATTTTTTTAGATTTTTATATACAATATTCTCTTTACTATTTTATTATAAACCTTTTAAGATATTAATACCTTTAATTTTACCCATATTCTTAGCGTTAATTATTTTTTTAATAAAAGACATTTATAATGGTAATTTAACAGACAAAACTGTCTTACTGTTTAATTTCAACTTTTTATCAATTATATTACTTTTTATAATTGATAGGATTAACAAATTAAAATAGCTATTAAACAGGTAAACTTTTAAAATTTAATGTTGGTTTAAGAATCAAAAAATATTTTTTTTATTTATTTAATTGTAACCAATTACTTTCATAAATTTTATTACCAAAAAATTTTGCCCCAAATTTAGTATAATGACCGTAATCATATAGGAGTTTGTTTCCATCCTTATCAACATATTCACATTCATTTTTTAAAACCTCACACATGAAGTCTTCACGATTCAAATATTTTAATTTTTCTGTTAGTGCAAATTTTTTCAATTCTTTATTTATTTTTGATTCACTATGAATTAATCTGTTTCTAAAATATGTGTTTTTCAACCCAAAATAATCAAATTTTTTCTTATCAAAAAGAACTCTGTGGTCAAGTAAAGTATATAGTCTGCTTGGGACTTTATATTCATTTGAGCTAGAGGTTATAGCAATATTTAAATTAAATTTTTGAATCTTTTTTAAATCTCTTTTGAAACTTTTAAGTCTGGCATTGCTCCAATCATAAGAATAAATCACCATATTAGAGTTTTTTAAAATCTCATCACTTGTTATCAAATTGTAATTATATCCACCTAAGAAAAAATCTACACCATTATATCTATGACTGTTAAGATTTAAAGAATTGTATAAATCCTCTGCAAAACTATCTCCTATTATCAAAATATTAAAATTTTCAGTATTAAATTTTTTATCTATATTGAAATTTCCCATTCTGGTTTTGGCAAGAAAAAAATTGTCAGGATTATAATTTTTATTAATTTTTTTTAATTTTTCAAATCTTTTTGAATATCCATTTTTCTCAATAACTAATGTGTTGGATATCAGCAATATTGATAGTATAAAAACTATAAAAATTAAAATTTTTTTAAAACTATATTTTTTATTTCTAAAGGGTCTTTCAATTAAATAGTAAGAAGAAACTGATAAAATCAATATAATTGGTATTAAAGAAAGTTTGCCCATTATGTTTCCACTTACCATTCCACTAATTTTAACAAAACTAAAAATAGGGTAATGCCAAAGATACAAAGAATAAGAGATTAAACCCACACCAACGAATAATTTAGTTGATAATATTTTAGTAATCAATTCGTTTTTATTTGAAAACCAGATAATTAAACACACACCTATAATTGGTAATAATGTATAAAATGATGGATGAGACATTCCATCATAGAAATACAAAAAAGAATATCCAATTAAAATTAAACCAGCAAAAGGTGATACAAAATTTAAAATTTTAAATTTACTGCTACGACCAAATTTACTCTCAAAATATGCAAGTAGTGAACCAGCTAATAGTTCCCACATTCTTGTATGCAAAAAATAGAATGAGATAGAACTATAATTTTTGCTTGTCCAATCTGCGAGTAGCAAACTAATAATAAATCCAATTATCAATATGTGAATTAAATATTTTCTAATATATTTATATGTAAATAATAAGATTATAGGAAAAAAAATATAATATTGTTCTTCAACAGATAATGACCAAGTGTGAAGAAATGGTTTAAATAATCCATTCAAACTACCATATTCTTGACCTGAATAATGAAAATAAAAATTTGAACCAAATCCAATAGAATAAAGAATAGACTTTGAAAAATCAATTAGACTGCTTGGAAATAGATATATCCAAGCAAATGGTAGTGATGCTAACATCACAAATAATAATACTGGAAGAATTCGTCTTATTCTTCTTTCATAAAAATATTTAAATGAAAATGAACCTTTAGTAAGTAACTCATTTAAAATGATTGATGTAATTAAATATCCAGAGATAACAAAAAATATATCTACTCCAATAAAACCACCACCAAAAAATTGATGACCAAAAAAATTTACCTGTGCGTGATAAATAATAACAGCTGTAACAGCAACTGCTCGTAGACCATCTATTTCAGGACGATATGTAAGTTTCATATTCAAACTTTTATCACATAAAATTGAAGAAAATTATAGAAATTTTCATATTAGTAAATAGTGACTATTAAATACTTAAAATTTTTATAAGAAAATAATTATTAATTTAATAAAAAATTTTAAAAATTATTTAAACCTTTCAATATCATCATTTATTTTACAAGAACTGTAACAATTCATTTTGATTTAAATGTCATAACAAAAACTTTTATTTCTCTATTGTTATTTCTACCAATCTTACAATTTTATAATAACTTATTAACTGAACCTTTAAGTTATGCTTTTTTTTGTTAGTTTTATGTTCATTTTTGACTGTTTTGCAAATTTTGTGATTTGATTTTCTTGCTAATTTGGTTGTTAAGATGAACCAAAATGTGATTAGAACAATAAATAGAAAAAAGATAAGCATGATTGAAAACTTTATGATAAGTTTAATTTTTCTTCAATAAATCAAGAAGTTTATATATGTTAAATAAAAGAGAATCTGATGATAAAAAATTATTTGATGATATAGCAGCTAATTATGTTAAAAAAGATCTTACAAAATACTGTCGTGTTGCACGTAAACTGCGATTAGTACAATCTCTTAAAGGTATACAACAGCCTATAAAAAAAATACTTGAAGTAGGATGTGGTGCAGGTTTCTCTGTAGATTATTTAAAAGAAAAATTTATTAACTACACAGGATTAGATTATTCAGAAAACTTAATTAAATATGCCATAAAACATAACAGCGCTAAAGGAGTAAAGTTTGAGTGTTTGAATATTAATGATTTTAACACCGAATTAAAATTTGATGTTGTACTTATGATAGGAGTGTTGCATCATATGCCCAAACCTGAGAATGTAATTAAATCACTTTCAAGAATATTAGCACCAGACGGCATTATTGTAGTGAATGAACCGCAAGCTGGAAACCCACTCATTGGGTTGCTCAGAAAAATCAGAAAGAAAATTGATGACAATTACTCTACAGATCAAGTTGAGTTTACCAAAGATGAAATTTATTCAATGTTTGAAAAATGTGGTTATGAGGTTAAAACATTTTCACAGGGAGTTTTGTCTACCCCATTAGCAGAGTCAAGA
>Ga0115564_10002034_pt1 | contig 17818 bp, 14 predicted proteins | sample COGITO_mtgs_1105_7_FD_88680 | JGI IMG/M metagenome (GOLD analysis project Ga0115564, IMG submission 88680) | Pelagic marine microbial communities from North Sea - COGITO_mtgs_110523 | ecosystem: Environmental > Aquatic > Marine > Epipelagic | place: Germany:Helgoland, sampling site Kabeltonne...
GACAATAGAAAAGTACTTAGGTAAAAAATCTATTAAGAATATGCTTCCTATGCAAGATGGAGATGTTAAAAAAACATGGGCTAGTATATCGAAACTAACGAAGGATTATAATTTTCAAAATAATGTTTCTTTAGATAAAGGAATTGAAGAATTTATTAACTGGTATAAAGTGTATCATAACGTTTAATTTAATGGATAATCACTAAAATATCAGACATTATGATGCCTTATATAATTTAGTAATTATTAAATTAAATTTGAACATTTAAAATTGTGATTATAATTCAATTATTAATGTGATTGACAACAGCGAAGCTGTGAAAAAAAGTAAAGTTTAAAAATTAGGGACTACCGGTGGTAGTCGAGAAAAATATAAAAGATTAATATTGGGGATAGCGGTTATCGGTTCTGGTTATTTTAGTTTCCGGTAATTGTTTTTTATAAATGAAAAAAATGAAAAAAAAACAAATATTAATTACTGGTGGTGCTGGCTTTATCGGCTCTCATGTTGTTCGCCTATTTGTAAACACGTATCCGGAGTATCATATTTATAATTTAGATGCTTTAACGTATGCAGGCAATTTAGAAAATTTAAATGATATTTTAAATAAAAAAAATTACACTTTTTTAAAGGGAGATATTACGGATGAGTTATTTATCGAAACTATTTTCCAAAAGTATAAATTTGAGGCTGTTATTCACTTGGCGGCAGAATCACATGTAGATAGATCTATTGCAGATCCTTTAGCTTTCGCTAAGACAAACATTCTAGGCACGATGGTGCTCTTAAATTCCTTTAAAAATTTATGGAAAGATCAATGGGATGGTAAACTTTTTTACCATGTAAGTACTGATGAAGTTTATGGTAGTCTGGGGAGCGAGGGATTGTTTACGGAAACTACCTCATATGATCCAAATTCTCCTTACTCTGCATCCAAAGCAAGTTCAGATCATTTTTTAAGAGCGTATGGAGAAACATACGATCTACCCTATGTAATTTCTAATTGTTCTAATAATTATGGAGCAAATCAGTTTCCAGAAAAGTTAATACCTTTATTTATTAACAATATAATTAGTAATAAGGATTTACCAGTTTACGGTAATGGAAATTATACGCGTGATTGGTTGTATGTCAATGACCATGCAAAAGCAATAGACTTAATTTTTCATAAAGGTAAAATAAAAGAAACGTATAATATAGGTGGCTTTAATGAATGGAAAAATATTGATTTGATTAGGTTATTATGTAAACAAGTAGATATAAAAACAGGTAGAGAAGAAGGTGCTAGTTTAAATCTAATTACCTACGTAAAAGATAGACCTGGTCATGATTTACGATATGCTATAGATGCATCAAAAATTAATAAAGAATTGGGATGGAAACCTACTGTTACTTTTGAACAAGGTTTGTCTAAAACTATTGATTGGTATTTGGAAAACACTATTTGGATGGAACGTGTAATTAGTGGTGAATATGAAGCGTATTATCAAAATCAATACAAGTAAATTATTATGAAAGGAATTATATTAGCAGGTGGTTCAGGTACTCGATTATATCCACTAACCAAAGCAACATCAAAACAATTATTACCTATCAATGATAAGCCAATGATTTATTATCCTTTGTCTGTTTTAATGCTGGCAGGAATCAAGGAAATATTAATAATATCAACACCTATGGATTTACCACGATTTAAAGAATTGTTTGGTGATGGAAAGGATTTAGGCATGAATTTTTCGTACAAAGAACAACCATCACCAGATGGATTAGCACAAGCTTTTATCATTGGTGAAGAATTTATTGGCAATGATGATGTTTGTTTAGTACTCGGCGATAATATTTTTTATGGAGAAGGATTTATAGATTTATTAGTTAATTCTATTAAAAACGTTACCGAGTTAAAAAGTGCAACTATTTTTGGTTATTATGCTCAAGATCCTGAACGATATGGGGTTGTAGAATTTGATGAAAATAAAAAAGCGATATCAATTGAAGAAAAACCAGAATGCCCTAAAAGTAATTATGCAGTAGTAGGTTTGTACTTTTATCCAAATAATGTTATAGAAATTGCTAAAAATGTGAAACCGAGTAAAAGAGGTGAGTTGGAGATAACTTCAGTAAATCAAAAATATTTATTAAAAGAAAAATTAAAAGTTGAATTAATGGGTAGAGGTTATGCTTGGTTGGATACGGGCACCCATGAATCATTGCTAGAGGCTTCTAACTTTATACATACCATAGAAAAGAGACAAGGGCTGAAAGTGGCTTGTATAGAGGAAATTGCATACAAAATGGGGTATATATCAAAGGATCAATTATTAGTTTTAGCAGAACAATTAAAAAAAAATAAGTACGGACAATATCTTATTGAAATTGCAAAAGAAAAATATATTTATGGAGAGCATAACATAACTAATTGAAAATTGAGCTTATAAAAAAAAATCCTTAAAAATAGAAGTTGCGACTCAAGAAGCTAATAAAAATGCTTGAAGGTTTTATGAGAAATTATATTTTAATATTAAAGAAATTGGTAAAATTTAATAATTATGGCTAGGAAAAGTAATATACCTTTTAATAAACCTTACTTAACAGGTAAAGAAACGGATTATATTTCTGACGTATTAAATTTACGCAAAATTTCCGGTAACGGAAAATACACAAAATTATGTCAAACCTTCTTTGAAAATAATTATGGATTTAAGAAAGTTTTACTAACAACTTCTTGCACAGACGCACTTGAGATGACTGCTATATTAGCAAATATTGAACTTGGTGACGAGATAATTGTGCCAAGTTTTACCTTTGTGTCTACAGCTGTTGCCTTTGTTCGACAAGGAGCTAAAATAGTATTTGCTGATTCTTGTATTGATAATCCTAATATTGATGCCTCAAAAATTGAATCTTTAATCACTTCTAAAACAAAAGCAATTGTACCTGTTCATTATGCTGGCATAGCTTGTGATATGGATAAAATAATGGAATTGGCTCATAAGTATAATTTATTAGTTATTGAAGATGCTGCACAGGCAATTGATAGTTATTATGTTGGAAAAGATGGAATAAAGAGACCTTTAGGATCTATTGGTCATATGGCAGCTTTTTCTTTTCATGAAACTAAAAATATTATTTCAGGAGAAGGTGGTATGATAACAATTAATGATTCTCGTTTTATAAATAGAGCAGAAATTATTTGGGAGAAAGGAACTAATAGATCTGAATTTTTAAGAGGAGAAGTTAATAAATATGGTTGGGTTGACACCGGTTCATCTTTTTTGCCATCAGAAATAATAGCTGCTTTTCTTTGGGCTCAAATTGAAAACTTAGCTGAGATTCAAGATAAGCGAAAAAAATTATGGGATTACTACTATAGTGCAATAAAGAATTTGAATTTAACAAGTGTTAAATTACCATTTATACCTCATTTCGCTACTAATAATGGCCACATGTTTTATTTGGTTTGTTCCGATATTGAAGAGAGGGATAAATTAATTTCTAAATTAAAAGACAAAGGGTTTCATTCGGTTTTTCATTACATTTCATTACACTCGAGTGATTTTTATATTTCAAAACATGATAATAGAGAACTTTGCAACTCAGATAATTATACAAATTGTTTAGTCCGCTTACCTTTCTTTTTTGAATTGGAAAAAAGTGAAGTTGATAGCATAATTGCATGTATAAAACACAATATAAATTAAAATATAAAACTAAAAATTAAATACAAATGAATAATAAAGTTGCATTAATATCCGGAATAACTGGACAAGATGGAAGCTATCTAAGTGAGCTGCTTTTAAATAAAGGTTATGCAGTTCATGGGATTGTACGAAGAAGTAGTTCTTTAAACCGAGAACGTATTGATCATTTAACTTCAAACCCAAAATTTGATAAACAGCTTACCCTTCACTACGGAGATTTGACTGATTCAAGTAATCTTAATCGTATCTTGGAAAAGACTAAACCTGATGAAATATATAATCTTGCCGCCCAAAGTCATGTACAGGTTTCGTTTGAAATTCCTGAATACTCAGCGGAAGTTGATGCAATTGGAACGTTACGTTTCCTTGATGCCATGAGAGAAACTCATGTTAAAGCTAAGTTTTATCAAGCATCAACTTCTGAGCTTTATGGTAAAGTTCAGGAAATTCCACAAACGGAAACCACTCCTTTTTATCCTAGAAGTCCCTACGCTGTTGCAAAACTCTATTCATACTGGATAGTCAAAAACTACCGTGAAGCATATAATATATTTGCGAGTAATGGTATTCTTTTTAATCATGAAAGTGAGCGCCGTGGACAGTCATTCGTAACAAGAAAAATAAGCATTAATGTAGCTAGAATAATCTTAGGATTAAAAGACATATTATATTTAGGAAATATAGATTCTAAACGTGATTGGGGTTATGCTCCTGAATATGTTGAAGGTATGTGGAGAATGCTCCAAACGGATCAACCCGATGATTTTGTTTTAGCTACTAATGAAACTCATACAGTAAAAGAATTTATCGAAGAAGCCTTCAATGTATTTGGAGAGGAAGTGATATGGAAAGGAGAAGGTGTAAATGAAAGGGGAACTCTTCGATCTTCAGGGAAATTGGTAGTAGCTATTAATCCAAAATATTACAGACCAACAGAAGTTGATCTCTTAATTGGTGATTATACAAAAGCCAAAGAAGTACTTGGTTGGGAACCCAAAACAAAATTTAAAGAGCTTGTTAAAATAATGGTTAATTCTGACTATGAAAAATTAAAGAAAAATTCAATTTAATAAAATTAAAGATAAAACTTATGTATAAAGAAATAAAAGAATGTCGTATTTGTTCTAGTACCAATCTAAAACAAGTATTATCACTTGGGAATCAATATTTAACTGGCGTTTTTCCAAAAAATGTTGATGAAAACGTTACAAGTGGTCCTGTAGATCTAGTTTGGTGTCCAGAAAGTGGATTATTGCAAATGAAACAAACCTATAGTTTGGAGCAAATGTATGGTGATAATTACGGATATCGCTCAGGATTAAATGCTTCAATGGTTAGTCATTTAGAGCAGAAAATTAAAACTCTAGAAAATATTGTTAAATTATCAGATTCAGATCTTGTTATTGATATAGGAAGTAATGATGCTACTTCATTAAAAGCATATAAAGGAAAGCACAGAAAAGTTGGTATAGATCCTACTGGAAGTAAATTCAAAGAGTATTATACAGATGAAATTACATTGATACCAGATTTCTTTACGGCAGAAAAATTTAAAAATATTTTTCCTGAAGAAGGTGCGAAAATTATTACATCAATTGCAATGTTTTATGATTTAGAAAGTCCAATGGATTTTGTAAAAGATATAGAACATTGTTTAGCAGAAGATGGTATTTGGCATTTTGAACAAAGTTATATGCCTAGCATGCTAAAAACGAATAGTTATGACACTATTTGCCATGAACATCTAGAGTTTTATTCTTTAAAGGTTGTTAAGTTCATGCTAGAGAAGAATGGATTAAGAATTATAGATGTTCAAATGAATTCAATTAATGGAGGAAGTTTTGCTGTAACTGCATGTAAAAATAATGCTAAATATATTTCAAATAATCCTGTTATTAATTGGCTTATTGAACAAGAAAATGATATGGGATTAGATACTTTTAAACCATATCAAGAATTTGCTGAAAGAGCTTTTAAACATCGTGAAAGTCTTGTTCGCTTAATTGATTCTTTGGTTGCTGATGGTAAGACTGTTTTTGGATATGGGGCGAGTACAAAAGGAAATGTGCTACTTCAATTTTGTAATTTAACTAGTAAACAAATTCCTTTTATTGCTGAAGTGAATGAAGACAAATTTGGAAGCTTTACTCCTGGATCACTCATTCCAATTATTTCTGAATCAGAAGCAAAAGCAATGAAGCCAGATTATTTTTTAGTGTTACCATGGCATTTTAAAAATAATATCCTATCTCGTGAGAAAGAATTTATTGCAAATGGGGGGAAATTTATATTCCCACTTCCTGAAATTGAAATTATATAATAAAAATATTTATGTACCAAAATTTTAAAGTAATTATTTTTGGATCAAACGGTCAAGACGGATTTTATTTAGGTAAGCTTTTAAAGGAAAAAAAAATCGACTGCTTATGCATTTCACGTAGTAACTCAGATATAAATGGAGATGTGGGTAACTACGAATTTGTAAAAACTCAAATAGAGAAATTCAAACCGACCCATATATTCCATTTTGCGGCTAATTCCACAACTAATCATACTGCACTATTTGAAAACCATGAATCAATAAGTACGGGAACAATAAATATACTTGAATCTGTAAGATTAATATGCCCAGAAGCAAGGATATTTATATCAGGGAGTGCTATGCAGTTTAAGAATAATGGTTCTCCGATTGATGAAAAAACATCGTTTGATCCTTCAAGTCCATATTCAGTCTCTAGAATACATTCCGTATATGCCGCTAGATATTACAGGTATAAATTTGGATTAAAAATTCATATCGGATACTTCTTTAATCATGATAGTCCTTTGAGAAAGGAACAGCATGTTAATCAAAAAATTATTAATGCAGTGAAACGAATCGCGGCAGGGAGTAAGGAAAAATTAGAATTAGGAAATATTGATGTTAAGAAAGAGTTTAATTATGCAGCTGATATAATTGATGCAGTATGGGTATTAGTATCACAAGATAAAATATTTGAAGCAGTAATAGGTAGTGGTGAGGCACATAGCATTAGAGAATGGTTAGAATATTGCTTTAATAAAATAGGTGTGGACTGGCGTGATTTTGTAATTCTTAAGCAGAATTTCATCCCAGAATATCAATTATTGGTAAGTAATCCTTCCAAGATAAGAAGTCTTGGATGGAAAAGAAAGGTAGGTTTTCACGAGTTAGCGGATATAATGTTTAGTGATAACATACATGAAAATCATGGACAATAAAACTGGTAATAGTATTTTTTTACGAAATTCTACAATAAGTTTAATAGCCTATATACTCTCAACGTTATTGGCGTTGGGATTCAATATCACTATAGCACGTTTACTTGGTCCGGAGGGTAGCGGAAGCTTAACAATATTGCTGCTTTTTAGTGTTACTACCGGACTGTTTATTAATTTTGGACTTGGTCAAGCTGCTGTCTATTTTTTTGGGAAAAAAAAGTATTCTTCAATAGAAATTTCAAGCAATCTTTTTTCTGCTTCCTGGATAATCGGGCTGCCTATTTTATTTATCCTTGCTATAAGCTTGCCCTTGTATAGAGATGAAATATTCCATGATATTCCAGACTATGTTCTTCTTTCGGTTATTTTTCTAACTCCCTTAATACTGGGAAAGATATTTTATGAATATATCTTTGCAGGTATGCAGAACTTTCTGTGGAGTAGTGGTGCTAATATCATTGAACTAAGTATAAGAATACTACTTGTATTTGCATTTTTACCATTTAATCTGGGCTTTGATGGAGTTGTATTAGCAATAGTTATTAGTACTATTATAACTGCTATAGTTAGTTGGAACAAAATTCGACAACTTTCAGGGGGACTCAGAATAAATATAAATCAAAAATTACTATCCAACTTCACAAAATATGGACTGTCTTCCTATACATCCGTATTGATTACTTATTTAAATCTTCGACTAGATCAGTTCTTAATTAGTTTTTTTCTAACTCTTGATCAACTTGGTATATACATGGTTGCAGTAATTGTTGCAGAATTACCAATGAAATTATCCAATGCAGTTACCAAAGTACTATTTGCCCAAGTCGCTTCAATCAGCGCTGAAAATGCCACAACGCTTACTAATAGAACTATGCGTATTATCATGACTTTAGCAACAATATTGGCACTTTTACTTGCTATGATCGGTTCAAGGATTATAATACTTTTTTTCGGAAGTGAATTTAGTGATGCTGGGATTGCACTATTATTCTTATTACCTGGAGCAATATTTTTTAACTTTACACAAGTTCTTTATAGTGACTTTTTAGGACGGGGAAAGCCTCAGATCGGCATATATACAAGTTTATTAAGCTTTTTTATCACTTTATTAGGAGGAGTATTACTCATCCCTGCATTAGGCATTAAAGGTGCTGCAATTACATCAAGCTTTTCATATATTATTGCAGCTATAATTATGTTGTGGGCTTATTTGAGAACAACGAAACAATCTTTAAGGCAAGTTCTATGGATAAACATGGAAGATGTTAAATTCATATTTCAATTAGTAAAAAAAATTAGTAAAAAAAAATATAATATATAAATAATATGAAAGATTACATTCCATTTTATAAAAAATGTTATTCAATTCGAAAAGTTGAAACTCATTTACTTGAGCTTTTTAGACAGGGAAAAGTTTCAGGGACTGTTCATACTTGCGTGGGTCAAGAATATACAGGTGTTTTAGTGGGCAAATACTATCAGGATGGTGACTTAGCTGTTTCAAATCATCGAGGCCATGGTCATTATTTGTCAATAACTGATGATTTGAACGGTCTGATTGCAGAATTATTGGGAAAGGACAATGGTTCTTCTAAAGGAATTGGAGGTAGTCAACATCTTATAAATAAAGGATTTATTTCAAATGGTATTCAAGGTGGAATGACACCTATTGCATCTGGTTATTCATATGCAAATAAGTTAAAAGAAAAATTAAATGTTTCATTTGTTTTTATTGGTGATGGAACTTTGGGGGAGGGAGTATTATATGAAACATTAAATATGGTTTCAAAATGGAAGGTTCCTGTTGTGTTTATTCTTGAAAATAATCAAATTGCTCAAAGTACTAGTTTTAAGCAATCCTTTTCTGGAGATTTAAAATTAAGAATTGAGGGTTTTGGAGTTAATTATTTGGAAGGTTCTATATATGAAATGGATGATCTTGATCAAAAATTTTTCGAAGCTATCAATAAAACTAGAAATGATTTTACTCCATCTTTTATTAATGTTGAGTTAGGAAGATTGAATTCACACTCAAAAGGAGATGATAATAGAAATGAGAATTTAATTTTACAATTAAAAAAACTTGACCCACTCAATCTTTTTTTATCAAAAAATAAGGAAATTAAAGATTCTTGGGATATAGAATTTGATAAGATAATTAACAATTCAGTTAGTATTGCAGATAATCATCCTATTCATGATATTAAATCTAGTCAGGTTTTTAATCTTAAAAAGTCATATATAGATGATGGGGTTTATAAAAAAAATGACTTAACTAGAAATAAAAACAGATTTAATGATTTAATTTATAATTATTTTAAAGAATTTTTCAAAGAAAATGAAACTTCTTTTCTTTTAGGTGAAGATATAGAGACAATGAATGAATTTAATCCAAAGGAATATGGTGGTGCATTCAAAGTCACGAAAGATCTTTCATTGTTATACAAAGGAAGAGTCAGAAACACCCCTATTAGTGAGCAAGCAATAGCTGGTTTCGGAATTGGATTAGCTTTAAATGGTTACACAACTTTTGTAGAAATAATGTTTGGTGATTTCACAACCTTGATTTTCGATCAAATTTATCAGCATGCATCAAAAATTAATTTAATGTTTGGTAAAATTGTCCCCCTTCCATTAATAATTAGATCCCCGATGGGAGGATATAGAGGTTATGGCCCCACTCATAGTCAATCTATTGAAAAACACTTTCTTGGAATCCCAGGATTTAAAGTTTTAGCTCTAAATCAATTAATAGATCCTGCAATTGTTTACAAAAAAGCTGTTAATGAAAAAAGTCCAATGTTAATTGTTGAGAATAAAATGTTATATACTCGTAAGTTATTTGAGAATCTACCTAATGGTTATGATTTATATTTGAGTGAAACAACAGATTATCCAATTGCAAACTTGAGACCAATTGAGGATGATCCTGTTTTTACAATCGTAGCATATGGTGGTATTGTAAATGAGGTTATGTTGGCTATGGAAGATTTATTTATTGAGGAAGAGTGTATGTGTGATCTTTTCTTTCCAACTGAGTTAAGTAATGTCAATATCCCAGATTTAAAAAAATCAGTTCAAAAGACAAAAAAGATCCTAATAATTGAAGAAGGGAACTCTTTTGCATCATACAGTTCTGAAGTTTCTGCATGCTTATCTGAAAACAATGTTTTAGACTTTCAATTATTCAGGATTTCCAATAATGGAATTGTTCCAAGTTCTAGAGATTTAGAATTAAATGTTTTACCATCTTCAAATAAGATTCTTGAATTAATAAAAAAACAACTATAATGAAAAAAATTTATGTAGAAAAGTATAATGCATCAGATGATTCTTTTGAATTAACGGATGTGTATTTTAAATCTGGCCAAGCAGTTGAATCTGATGATTTAGTTTTCTCAATTTCTTCGTCAAAAGCAGATATAGACGTTGAATGTAATAATTCAGGATTTATATATCACAATAAGAAAGTTGGTGATGAAATATGCGTTGGAGACCTATTTTATTTTATCAGTGAAAATAAATTAGATGATGAAGATTTATTATTTAAAAGCGATGTTAGTAAAAACATTAATTCTGTTGAAGGTCTAACTATTTCAGCAAAAGCAAAAATAATAATAATAAAAAATAATGTAAATCCTTTAGAAATAAATAAAACATTTATAAAAGAATCTGATGTGTTAGCCTATCTAGCAAATAAAAATCCTCTAACTCAAGGACTTTCAAAAAACCTACTACCTTCAGATTCTGAGAATAATATAATTATAATTGGAGGAAAAGGAGGCTGTAAAATGATTATTGAAGCTATTTTAAGTACAAATAAGTACACTATTAAAGGAATAGTTGACAACGAGTTGTCCATCGGGACTAAAGTTATGGATATCGAAATCATTGGAAATGACAATCATCTTCAAGAGATATTTGACTTAGGTTATAAAAATATTGTTTTATCTTTCACATTGTTAGGGAATCTTAAAAATAGAAATAAAAGATTTGATTTTTATTCTCATATTAAATTTTTATTTCCAAATATTATTCATAAAAAAGCTTATTTAGAGCCTAGTGTCAAAATGGGTTTTGGAAACATATTTTTAGCTGGAGCCAATATTGGGAGTGAAGTTAAGTTTGGGAATATGAATTTTATTAACACCAGTTCTACTATTTGTCACGAGTGTATAATAAATAATAACAATCATTTTGCACCAAATTCTACAGTGGCAGGAAGGGTATCTTTTGGAGATAATAATCTTATTGGAATGACTGTTACTGTGTTTCATGATATAAATATTGGAAGTAATAATATTTTGAATAATGGTTATAATCTAAACTCTAGTATTGAAGACAACCTAATTCTAAAATCCGATAATTAATTAAATTATTAAAAAAAAATTGGGGATAGCATTAACATTAATTTTTTGATATCAATGGAAAGTGAAAAAAAAATAAAAATACTTTTTGTTTTAAGCCAGCTTGTTCAACATGGTAGTGAACGCTATTTATTTGAAATATGTAAGGCTTTAGATAAGAATCACTTTCAGGTGGAAGTAATGACTAGAAAATTTTTCGTTAAAAACCATTTTTACTATAGTAAGTTACTTGCATTGAACATTCCTGTTCATACCAAACTTATATCCCGTCGACATTTACGGTTTCCTATTAAAAAACTTTATAACAAATTCTCGTTCTTAAAAAAAACTATTGATTGGTTACATCGGCTGATAATTAAATATTCGTACAAGAATTTTTTTGAGTCTTACGATATTATTGCTGTTATAGGGATAGAAACATATTGTGACGCATTAATGCCATTTCTAGATAAAAATAACAATGTGATCATGCACCATGTAAATCATCAACATCAATTTTCTCGTAATTATTTTAATGAATGCTCCCAGAATAAGATTGTTGTATGTGATAAGCAACAAGAAAAAGAAATAATGTTGAGTAAGCTTTCGCATGCTGCCTTATTTAAATTTCCATTATCAATGGATCTTTCTGCTCGTCCGGATCTCAGTCAAAGATCTACTGAAATAAATGGGCCAATTCGTATTGGAGTAGTTAGCCGTCTTTTTCCTGATCGGCCAAACGAACCATTATTAAAGTGCTTCCATGCATTACTTCAACAGACAGATGCTAACCTATTCTTCTATGGCAGTGGTAATCCAAAGTTATATGACACATTACTTGACGATCTGAAAATTAGAGATAAAGTTCATTTTATGGGGCATCAGCAAGATCTGGAGTATACTATACAAAGAGATTCTTTGTCTCTTTTATGGTTAACATCAATGGGGGTTTCTATTAGCTATGGTAGTATAGAGATTGCTAGTCTTGGTGTACCAATGATATTTTGGGATTTGTCATCTATGACTTATAAACAAATTCTGGACGAAACAGAAGGTGCTATGCATTGTTTCTCAGATATGAATCAATTTGTATTATTTAATATGAAAGTATTGAATAATTCAAATGAATTAAAAACATTAGGATTTAAATTACGAAAATTTGTGTGTCAAAAATTTGAAATAGCTAATTATATTGAATCACTTCAGTACTTTTACAAACAAGTAGCTGATGAGTCTAATTAATATCCTTAATAATAGAATTATGAATAAACTCCAATCAATTCTAATAATATGGCAATAGACCTATCTTTTGATTGGTTATGGTTATATTTTCAGATCTTCATACTTGTATATATTGCCGGTCGTGAATTGCTTAAACGGAACAATCGGAATTTATTTGCGATACTTGTGCCATTGACTATATTGATTCTAGTGCAAGGCCAAGCCTGGTGGGTATTTAAACAATTTGAAATTACAAAGCAAACGCAACTGCAAATTGTAATGAACATTTTCAGTTTAGATATAGCTCGAACTGCTAATATATATCTTGGTATGGGCGTTATTAGTTATTTTTTTACGATTCTAATATTTAAAAACTTAAGACCTCAAATAAAGACACCAACTTTATTATCAAGTATATCATTACCAAAACCAACCAGATCTTCTTATATTTTTGCAGGAATTTGGACATTGAGTATTGCAATTTTACTTATAAATAAGGTTGGAGGCCTCGAATCAGCAATTAATAAACCAGGGCAGATGATAGGTGGGCAAACAGTATTTATTCTTGCTATTGGTCTTGCTAAATGGCCACTTATATTGAAGATAATTCGTAAACAGAAAATTAATATCATTGATATTTCTTTTTTCATAGTAGCCGTATTAATCACTTTGTTCAATTCTCGTTTCTTGGCCGTCTTTGCTTTATTACAATTATGGATTGCGTTAAACTATTGTCGAAAAGAAATATCACCTCGCAAAATTTTACTAATGACTATACCATTGATAGGCATACTTTTTGTTTTCGGAATATATCGTGATTTTGCATATAAGTATGGGACAACAGGATTTGAAGCTGCTAAAATATACAGTGAAAGTTCTATTGATTTCGATGCATTAGATTGGTTTTATCGCCATAATGTGGAAGGATTTACTGGTTTAGCTGGATTACTTAATAAACGCGAAGCAGGAGGTTTAGAGTACGATTTTGGAATTAGTGAATTCTCTATTTTTTTAAATTATATTCCAAACTCAATACGTAATAATCCAGATTTGTTCTTTGTAGATATATCGAATTTTTTTAGGGATATTACTCCGTATACAGGTTCAGTAGTTCCCTCAGGTATTGAGTTGTCTTTTGGACATTTTGGCTTAATAGGCATGTTACTCTACTTTTCTTTACTTGGATTTTTAACTGCTTATTTTCATTACAAAGCAAAAAAAATTGGACCACATCAAGTAACAATTCTGTTACTTTCAGTCCAGTTGCTTAGTGGTGTTCGTGGATCATTATTTGGTGCATTAATGTTCTTTGGCTTAGCAGACTTAGTTACAATGTGGATTTATCGTATTAAATTTAAAATACAAAAGACTAAAATATCTACCTCAAGCTCTTTGAATAAAATAGAAAATCATGAAATTAAGTAAATCTTATCGTATTGGAATTGATGTAAGACTTTTAACTCGTAGAAGAGGCATAGGGAATTATGTTTATAATTTCCTACAAGAGTTGGCAAAACTAGAATCGCAAAATAAATTTATTTTATATGCAGATAGTAAAGATGTTAAATACGCTATTCCTAATGACTCTCGGTTTATTTTAAAGATAATTGGCCCTAAGTTTTATCCCTTGTGGGAACAAATAGTGCTGCCAATACATGCTATTCGAGACAACTTAGATATATTGCATTGTCCTGCAAATGCTGGGCCTTTGTTACTTTCTTCGAAAATTAGGCTTATATTAACCATTCATGATGTAATGTATATGTTACCAAGCTCTGCCTTGCCGTCATCTCCATCTTTGTATCAAAATATTGGCCGTAAGTACCTAAGTTGGATTGTTCCTTTAGCAGTAAAAGATGCCGCTGCGTTAATTACTGTCTCTAATTATTCCAAAACCGATATCATTAAATATTTTACAATTGATGAAAATAAAATTTTTGTAATACATGAAGCTGCTGGTAAGAACTTCAAAAAAAACATGGATGGGATTACTCTTCCTATTATCGAAAATTTAAATATACCCGATAGGTTCATAATGGCATTTGGAGCAATTGATCCACGTAAGAATACTTCAAGGATAATCGATGCGTTTGAACACTTCATTAATCTCACCAAATCGGATAATCAACTTATTGTAGTAGGGTTACCACAATCAGCAAAAAATCATTTTACAAAACAAGTGCAAAAATTGGGCATAAGCTCAAATGTTACTTTTTTGGGATTTGTTAGTGAAGATGAATTAATAGCATTGTACAATAGAGCAGAAATTATGTTATACCCATCCCTTTATGAGGGATTTGGTGTCCCAATATTGGAAGCAATGGCTTGTGGCACTCCAGTAATTGGATCTACAAGTGCTTCAATTCCTGAAATTGCTGGTAATGCAGCTGTACTGATAGACCCTACTAATTTAGAACAATTATACAGTAGTATACATAAGCTTTCAAGTAATAAAAAATTAAGAGACGAACTATCCAGTAAAGGATTTATTCAGGCAAATAAATTTTCATGGTCAAAATTAGCCGTTGAAACCTTATCAGTGTATAATGGGTGTTTTAAATCAAATTAACTTATATGAAATTATTATTTATTACACCTTCTTTGTCATATCCTCCATCTAAAGGCTATGAAGTTATGTTGCTTAAACTTATGGAGAATCTGGCTTCCCGCCATTCAATAGATTTAGTTATGTTTTCTTCAGATCCAGCTATTACTGAATTTAAAGCAATTGAGGACATATGTAATTCTGTGCGAATTATTTACCTTTCAAAATGGCAGTCATTAATTAATGTTTGTAAAGGTTTAATAAGTAAAGATCCGCTTCAAGTTCGATATTATAGATCAAAGAAGATGACGGATTTAATTAACCAGCTTCTGCTTGACAACAATTATGATGCGGCTATTTTCACTTTGATAAGAACAGCGCAGTTTCTACCTGATTGGTATAAAGGAACTAAGATTTTAAATATGATAGATCCATTAATTTTAAATTATGAAAGATCCCTCAAATGGCGCCCGTGGTATTTGCGTTTGCCGATTAAACAGGAGGTTTCCCGTTTATTAGAGTATGAAGCTGCAAACATCAATCGCTTTGACAGTACTACTCTTATCTCAAAAGCAGATATTATTGATTACCAATCTCTAATGAATTCACCAAATACAGAATGGGTTCCTTACGGGATAGATATTAATAGGTTTCAGTCAGACAAAAATATTACTAGAGAAAAAGGGATGATTGTTATTACAGGTAATATGGGCTATGCTCCCAATGTGGATGGTGTAATATATTTTTGTCAGAAAATATTTCCAGCTATATTAGAACAAGAACCAGAAGCTCATTTGTGGCTAGTCGGTATTAATCCGACATTAAAGATAAAAGAATTAGCAACTAACAAAAATATCACAGTAACTGGCTATGTGGAAGATGTGAAATATTATCTTAATCGAGCAATGGTTAGTGTTTGCCCTATAAGGCTAGGTGTAGGCACACAAACTAAAGTATTAGAAGCAATGTCTATGGGAACCCCTGTTGTTACTACTTCAGAGGGTAACCATGGAATATGTGGAGTTTCTGGATTGGATTTATTTGTAGCAGATTCGCCAAAGGAGATTGCAGATAAAGTTGTAAATTTATTAAGAGCTAACAACTGGAATAAATTATCTGATAATGGACGCAAATTTGTTATTGAAAATTTTAATTGGAGTGTAAGTTCCAATAAATTTGAATGTATTTTAAATACATCTAAAAAATGTGTGAAATGAAAGTTCTTATGACAGGTGCTTATGGATTTCTAGGGAAACAAATTAGAGAAAGTGTTTGTGATTTAAATTATAGAATCACAAGTGTTGGTCTTGAAAAAGAAAACAAAATAATTTGTGACCTAAGCAAAGTATCCCCAAAACTCTCCATGAATTATGAAATGGTTATTCATGTTGCCGGTAAAGCACATGTAGTTCCAAAAAATAAAGAAGAAGAATCAGAATTTTTTCATGTTAACCTTGAAGGTACGCGTAATCTGATTAAAGGAATTGAACAGTACGGGAGGCTGCCTCAATCAATTGTTTTTATAAGTACAGTTGCGGTTTATGGATTAGAAAAAGGAAAAATGATTACTGAGAAACAGGAGCGAAATGCTATAGATCCCTATGGCTTAAGTAAACTAAAAGCCGAAGATTTTTTGCTCGAATGGGGTCAGAAAAACAACGTTAAAATTGGAATTGTGCGGCCTCCTTTAATAATTGGAAAGAATGCTCCCGGAAATTTAAAATCCATGTTTGAAGGAATAAAATCCAATCGTTATTTGAATGTTGATCATGGTAAAGTAAGACGTTCCATGGTATTGGCAGAAGATTTAGCTGCATTTTTACCTATCATAGCAAAATATGGTGGAATATATCATTTAACAGATGGTCAGCATCCTTCGTTTGGAGAAATTTCAAATTTGATTGCGAACCATATTGGTAAGAAAAAAATACGAAACCTCCCCTTGTCTATCGCTAAGCTATTTGCAAAATCTGGAGATTTTGCGCAAAAACTAATCAAGAAAGAACTTCCGTTTAATTCAAAAAAATTAAAGAAAATGACTTCCTCACTTGTATTCGATGATACTAAGGCAAGAGCTATTGGGTGGAATCCGCGAAGCGTGATTGCTAATCCTCAGCTTTGGTTAGATTAAGTAACGGGATATTGCAGAAAAATAAAGGAATTATCTGGAAAATCAACTCAAAACTAATCGCTTTTGCAGTCCGTATCGGAGATATATTTAATTTGCCACTAAACAAGTTTGCTTTACAATAAAGGTTAATCATAAACATAAAAAAATGAATCAATTAAAAAAAATTTTTTATAAAAAAATAACTTTTAATAATGATCTTTCTAAAAACGAAAGGCTATTATTAAGTGAAGTAAATCACCAAAAAATCTTAATTATTGGTGGTGCTGGAACAATAGGGTCTAATTATATTAAACAAATATTAAAATTTAAGCCTTCAAAAATAACAGTAGTCGATATTAATGAAAATGGATTAACGGAATTAACAAGAGACCTTAGAAGTTCAGATGTTCTAGATTATAATCCAGAATACATTACATATCCAGTAAATTTATTAAGTGATACTTTCGATAAGATTTTCAATTCTGATACTTGGCAAGTTGTCGCAAACTTTTCAGCTCATAAACATGTGCGTTCTGAAAAGGACAAAATTTCTGTTGAAGCTTTAATTAAGAATAATGTATATGGTGCTATCAAGCTTTTAAATTTGTGCGAGCAAAACCCTCCTAAATATTTTTTCAGTGTTTCTACTGATAAAGC
>Ga0115564_10002036_pt1 | contig 17810 bp, 20 predicted proteins | sample COGITO_mtgs_1105_7_FD_88680 | JGI IMG/M metagenome (GOLD analysis project Ga0115564, IMG submission 88680) | Pelagic marine microbial communities from North Sea - COGITO_mtgs_110523 | ecosystem: Environmental > Aquatic > Marine > Epipelagic | place: Germany:Helgoland, sampling site Kabeltonne...
CTTCGATTTTTTACTGTGTATGGATCTTGGGGAAGACCCGATATGGCATATTATTTATTTGCGGATGCTATTACAAAAGATAAAGCAATAAAAGTATTTAATAATGGAGATTTATCTAGAGATTTTACTCATATAGATGATATAGTAATTGGAGTTAAATCAGTATTGTTATCGGATTCTTCGACTAAAAAACTCCATGAGTTATATAACATTGGGAATAATAAACCTGTTGTGTTAACTAAATTTATTGAAACAATAGAAAAATATTTAGGTAAAAAATCTGTTAAGAAAATGCTTCCTATGCAAGATGGAGATGTTAAAAAAACATGGGCTAGTATTTCAAAAATAACGAAGGATTATAATTTTCAAAATAATGTATCATTAGATGAGGGGATAAAGGAATTTATTAACTGGTTTAAATTGTATCATAGAGTTTGATTTAATGGATAATTACTAAAATACCAGACATAATGATGCCTTGTATATTTAAGTAGAAATTAAATTAAATTTGAACTTTTAAAATTAAGATTATAATTCAATTATTAATGTGATTGACAACAGCGAAGCTGTGAAAAAAACTAAAGTTTAAAAATTAGGGACTACCGGTGGTAGTCGAGAAAAATAGAATTATGAAAGTAGGAATTACCTTTTCAACCTTTGATTTGTTGCACGCTGGGCATGTAAAAATGTTGGAAGAAGCCAAACGTCAGTGCGATTATTTAATCGTAGGTTTGCAGTTAGATCCTTCGATTGATCGCCCTGAGAAAAATGCTCCTTCGCAGTCGATAATAGAGCGTTATATTCAACTTAAAGGGTCTAAGCATGTAGATGAGATTGTACCCTATGTATCGGAACAAGATTTAGAAGATATCTTGCGTTCTTTTAAATTAGATGTTCGCATCATTGGAGATGAGTACAAAGAAAAGAACTTTACGGGTAGAGCGTATTGTGAAGAAAAAGGAATCGAGCTCTATTACAATTCTAGAGATCATAGGTTCTCTTCGAGTGGACTTAGAAAGCAAGTAAAAAAAGCAGATGATAAATAATAAATAGTTGGCTGCAAGCAAAATAAAAATGAACTCATTAACAATAATTGAAATGAAAAAAATTTTATACAACATTATTTCTAAATCTTTAAAGACACTCTCCAAAAATGATATATCTGGAAAGCAATTGCATGGATTTAATAAGAAGCTATATTATGAAAGGTCCCAACATCTTAATTTCTTATTAAAAAAACAGATTAAATATGAAGAAGTTATTCAAAACAAAATAAAAAAGTTACTAAAAAAAGGAGACATAGTCTTTGATATTGGAGCCAATATAGGACAATATGCTCTTCCTTTTAGTGAAATCGTTGGCAAATCTGGTCGGGTCATATCTTTTGAACCAGATTATAAAAATTTTTCATTTCTACAATTCAATGTCAATATTAACCGCTGCAGTAATGTTAGGTGTGAAAATTATGGTATAGGAGATGATGATACAGAATTAGAATTTTTTAGAGATACAGAGACAGGAGGGAGACGAGGCTCATATAGGAAAGAATATGTTGGGTCTAACTTTAAAGGATTTACAGATATGGTGCGTTTGAAAAAATTTGATTCTATCATTTCAGAATTTGGAGAACCAGATTTTGTAAAAATTGATGTCGAGGGTTTCGAAACTGAGGTAATTAGTAAATTATCTACTGATTTAAAAAACTGTATTTTTCTGATTGAGGTAAGGGGTGAAACGAAAGGCGAAGTATTTAATTTTTTTACTGATAAAGAATATCATTGCATATGGATTGACCAAACAGACAAAATCATTCAAAAAATAGATGAAATACCTGACTTTGCAAACTTGATTTTTAAGAAGAATACCAGCAGCCAACATTTTGTATAAGTAATGGCAGGTGATGTGCTAAATATCAAGGTCTGTAGTTCGCTCAAACTGTTTTACTGTTTGATAGTTAATGACCACGAAATATGCCGCTATACATACAATTTACCGTTACAATTTAGATAAAATTCAACACAAAACTGACAATATTCAGTATATATGAAGATAACAGATCACATAAAAAAAGCAGACAATAAAACATTATTTTCTTTCGAAATTATTCCACCTAAAAAAGGAAATAATATCCAAGAATTGTATGATAATATAGATCCCTTAATGGAATTTAATCCTCCTTTTATAGATGTGACTACATCAAGGGAAGAATATGTTTATGTTGATAAGGGGGATGGTTTGTTAGATCGAAAAATAACACGGACACGTCCAGGAACACTAGGTATTTGTGCTGCAATCAAACATAAATACGATGTTGACACTGTTCCTCACGTTTTGTGCGGTGGTTTTACAAAAGAAGAAACAGAATATTTATTAGTTGACTGTGACTATTTGGGTATTCAAAATGTTATGGCTTTAAGAGGAGACGCTATGAGTCACCAAAAGTATTTTGAAAAAACAAATGGTGGGCATCCATTCGCTAAAGATTTAGTTTCTCAGATTAATGATTTAAATTCGGGGAATTATTTACATGATGTAATTGAAACAAGTCATAAATCTAATTTTTGTATTGGTGTTACTGTAGAAGGGCCTTATAAGCCAGAGCATTATAGGTATTAATTAGTATTTTGTTTCTGTAGAGGTATGTTATATTACTTCTAAAGAAAATATTTATTTTTAAAAAGACTAATAATGATGATAGAAAATAATTAAGTTATGAAAGTAGGAATCACCTTTTCAACCTTTGACCTTTTGCATGCCGGGCATGTAAAGATGTTAGAGGAAGCCAAACGTCAGTGCGATTATTTAATTGTTGGATTGCAGTTAGATCCTTCGCTTGAACGCCCTGAGAAAAACAGTCCATCGCAGTCGATTATTGAGCGTTATATTCAGTTTCAAGGGAATAAGCATGTGAATGAGATTGTGCCTTACGTATCTGAACAAGATTTAGAGGATATTTTACGTTCTTTCAAAATTGATGTTCGCATCATTGGAGATGAATACCAAGATAAAAATTTTACTGGAAGAGGGTATTGTGAAGAAAAAGGGATTGAGATCTATTATAACTCTAGAGATCACAGGTTCTCTTCGAGTGGTTTAAGAAAGCAAGTGAAAGCATCAGAAGATAAATAAGGAATGAATAAGACTACTAAAATATATGTTGCTGGACATAGAGGTATGGTTGGTTCCGCAGTTTGGAGAGAACTAAAATCTAAAGGGTATTCTAATTTGATCGGAAAAACCAGCGCTGAACTTGATTTAAGAAATCAACAGGCCGTTACTGATTTTTATAAAAAAGAACAACCTGAGGTAGTAATCGATGCAGCTGCAAAAGTTGGAGGTATTTTAGCAAATAATGATTTTCCTTTTCAGTTTTTAATGGAGAATATGCAGATTCAAAATAATTTGATTGATGGTGCTTTTAAAGCTGGAATAGAAAAATTTATTTTTTTAGGAAGCTCTTGTATATATCCTAAATTAGCTCCACAACCTTTAAAAGAAGAATATCTATTAACAGATTCTTTAGAGCCATCAAATGAATGGTATGCTATTGCAAAAATTACAGGTGTAAAAGTTTGTCAATCCATTAGAAAACAATTTAATAAAGATTATGTAAGTTTAATGCCAACAAACTTGTACGGTTCTTTTGATAATTTTGATTTGCAATCGTCACATGTATTGCCTGCGATGATTAGAAAGTTTCATGAGGCGAAAGAAAATGATCATAGTCCTGTATCACTCTGGGGTAGTGGAAAACCTATGCGAGAATTCTTATTTGTAGATGATATGGCAGCAGCGGTAGTCTATGCTTTAGAACATAATTTACCAGAATATTTATACAATATAGGAACTGGAAAAGACATTACTATTAAAGAGTTAGCTGAAATTATTAAAAAAATTATTGGGCATCAAGGGAAAATTATTTGGGATGCAACCAAACCTGATGGGACGCCACGAAAACTCATGGATATTTCTAAAATGCAAGCTATGGGTTGGACCTATACCACAGAATTAGAGGAAGGGGTTAAAAAAACCTACCAATGGTTTTTGGAGAATATAGATAGTATAAAAGAAGTGAAGTTGGGGTAGACGTAGACGATGAATAATACAAAGACCTGGACAAAGACATAGATATCGAGAGATTTTAGAAAATATGATATTTGGATAGATAGTATGAGTCTTGTTGATGACATTTATGTCTTTGTGGAAGCTTTTCATAACACTGAAAAATATGGATTGAGTTCTCAGATAACGCGATCTGCGGTTTCAATTCTTTCAAATATAGCTGAAGGAGCGTATAGAAATTCAGAAAAGGATTTTGCTCGATTTTTAGAAATAGCATTGGGGTCAACTTTTGAATTAGAAACACAGTTAATCATTGCAAGTAAAAGAAAATATATTTCTGAAGAGAGTTTAGAGTTAACTGTTAAGAAACTTTCGAGTTTGCAGAAAAGAATATACGGATTAAGAAGAAAAATTATCAACTAAAATACTAAGATTAAGACATAGACTAAAACGAAGACTAGTTTGTTGTCGGAGTCAAATTCAAAAAAAAGATAAAGACTGGTCAAGGTCTAAGTCAAAGTTTAGGTTAACGTCATAAAAAAAATATGAAAGTAGCATTAATTACAGGAATTACAGGACAAGATGGGTCTTATTTGGCAGAGCTACTGCTAGAAAAAGGATATTTTGTGCACGGAATTAAAAGAAGATCGTCGTCATTAAATACTGACCGTATCGATCATTTATATCAAGATCCACATAATCCAAATCAACGATTAAAGTTGCATTACGGAGATTTATCTGATGCAATGAATTTAACACGTATTATTCAAGAAACACAACCAGATGAAATATATAATTTAGGAGCAATGTCTCACGTAGCTGTTTCTTTTGATATGCCTGAATATGTGGGAAACATCGATGGTCTTGGGACTTTACGAATCTTGGAAGCTGTCAGGATATTAGGACTGGAGAAGAAAGTAAGAATATATCAAGCATCAACCTCTGAACTGTATGGGGGAATGCCTGATAATAAAAATAAGAATGGTTTTTATGACGAATCTTCGCAATTCTATCCGCGTTCACCATACGGGGTTGCCAAAATTTATGGATTTTGGATTACTAAGAACTATCGGGAAGCCTATAATATGTTTGCGTGTAACGGAATTTTATTCAATCATGAATCTCCAAGAAGAGGCGAAACTTTTGTAACAAGAAAAATTACCCGTGCTGTTGCAAAAATTGCATTGGGGCTTCAAGATAAATTTTATTTAGGTAATTTAGAAGCCCAAAGAGACTGGGGTCATGCTAAGGATTATGTGCGAATGATGTGGATGATATTACAAGCAGACAAACCTGAAGATTGGGTTATCGCAACTGGTACAACTACAAAAGTTCGTGATTTTGTTCGCTTGGCTTTTCATGAGGTAGGAGTAGAGTTAGAGTTTAGAGGAGAAGGAGTGGATGAGAAAGCATATGTTAAATCATCTAATCATAAAGATTTTAATATAAAAATAGGGAAAGAAGTATTGTCCGTAGATCCAAATTATTTCCGTCCAACAGAAGTCGATTTGTTAATTGGAGATCCTACAAAAGCTAAAGAAAAATTAAATTGGATTCCAGAGTACGATTTATCTTCTCTGGTTAAAGATATGATGAAAAGTGACCTGATAAAAATGAAAACTAATAATTAAATATACTAGTGTAAGTGATTTTAATATAAACTAAAAAAAATATGAAAGTAAAAAATATTTGTTGTATAGGTGCTGGCTACGTAGGTGGTCCTACAATGGCAGTAATAGCATTAAATTGGCCTGATATTAATATTAATGTAGTTGACCTTAACCAAGAAAGGATAGATGATTGGAATAGTGAAGATTTATCTAAAATACCTATTTATGAACCAGGATTAGCAGAAATAGTTGAGAAAACAAGAGGGAAAAATTTGTTTTTTTCAACTAATGTAGACGAAGAAATTAAAAAAGCAGAAATAATTTTTATTTCCGTTAATACTCCTACAAAAACCTATGGCGAAGGTAAAGGTATGGCTGCTGACTTAAAGTTTGTTGAGTTATGTGCAAGGCAGATCGCTGATGTTTCGGATTCAGATAAAATTATTGTTGAAAAATCAACGTTACCGGTTAGAACAGCTAGTTCTTTAAATACTATTTTTGAACAAAAAAATAATGGTATCAAATTTGAGGTTTTATCAAACCCTGAATTCCTTGCAGAAGGAACTGCTATTGACGACCTTTTAAATGCTGATAGAGTCTTAATTGGATCTAGCCAAACAGATGAGGGGTTTAAAGCAGCAAAAGTTCTTTCAGATATTTATGCAAAATGGATTCCTACTAATAAAATTTTAACTACTAATATTTGGTCTTCCGAATTGTCTAAGTTGACAGCTAACGCTTTTCTAGCCCAAAGAATCTCTTCAATTAATTCTATTTCAGCACTCTGTGAAGCTACTGAAGCTGACATTGATGAGGTTGCACTTGCTATTGGAACTGATTCGAGAATAGGGTCAAAATTCTTAAAATCTTCTGTAGGTTTTGGAGGCTCGTGTTTTCAAAAAGATATATTAAATTTAGTTTATTTATGTGAGTATTATAACTTAAACGAGGTTGCTGAGTATTGGAGGCAGGTTGTCAAGATTAATGATTATCAAAAAAATAGATTTGCTAAAAACGTTATCAACAGTCTATTTAACACTGTTAACGGAAAGAAAATAAGTTTTTTAGGATGGGCTTTTAAGAAAAATACTAACGATACAAGAGAATCAGCATCAATATATATAGCAGATAATCTGATTAATAATATGGCTCAAATTCATATTTATGATCCAAAAGTTTCAAAATATCAAATACATAAAGATTTATCATATTTATGGGAACAAAAAGGTTATACTAAAGATCAAATTAATGAACGCATGGGAAATATTATAATATACAACAATCATACCGATGCAACATTTGACTCTCATGCAATTCTTCTTTTAACAGAATGGGACGAGTTTAAAGAATACAATTGGAAGTCAATTTATGAAAAGATGAAAAAACCGGCTTTTCTTTTTGATGGTCGAAATATTTTAGAAAAAGAAGTAATGAATAATATAGGTTTTAATTTTAAAAAAATAGGATAAGATGATAAATAAAAAAAAGATTCTTGTAACTGGTGGTGCCGGTTTTGTAGGTACAAATTTAATTGAGTCATTGTTGAATGAACACAAGGAATATGAAATCACATCTTTGGATTGTTATTTTACAGGAACAGAAGACAATCATATTATTGATGACAGAGTCAACTATGTTAATGGATATACTTGGGAAATAAATGAGATTTTTAGTGAAAATGATTTTGATAAAATTTTTCATTTTGGAGAATACTCTAGAATAGTTCATTCATTTAATGATATAGATTTTGTGTCAAAATCTATATTAAATGGAACCTCAGCTGTTCTAAATTTTGCTTTGAAGAATAATTCAAAGTTTATTTATTCAGCTTCCTCTTCTAAATTTGGTAATGAAGGTGCTGATGAAAATTTATCACCTTATGCATTTCTTAAGTCAAAAATGGTTGATTTAATAAAAAATTATGGGAGTTGGTTTAATTTAGATTATGAGATAGCATATTTTTTTAATGTTTATGGAAAGAGACAAATTTATACAGGTAAGTATGCTACTGTAATAGCAATATTTGAAAAGCAATATTTAGTTGGTGACGATTTGACAGTAGTAAGTCCAGGTACTCAGTCAAGAGATTTTACTCATGTTAAAGATATAGTTAGTGGCTTATTAATTATAATGAATATAAAGAAAAATGGTGAATGGCATTTGAGATCTGGAAAAATATTCACAATACTTGAAGTTGTTAAGATGTTTGGTGTAAATTATAAAACAATACCAGAAAGAAGAGGTGAAAGATTTACTGCAGAACTAATAGATAGTAATACACAAGAAGAATTAGGTTGGGAACCTAAGAAAACTTTAAAAGAATGGATAAATCAAATCAAGAGGTAGATTATTTAATTGTAGGTAGTGGTTTTTTTGGCTCAATATTAGCAAATTACTTAAATAAAAAAGGTAAAAAAGTTTTAGTAATTGATAAAAAAAACCATATCGGTGGAAATTCACATACAGAAATAAAAGATGATATTGTAGTACATAGTTATGGGCCACACATTTTTCATACTTCAAACGAAAAAGTTTGGAAGTGGATAAATAAATTTGTCAAGTTTAATGATTTTACTCTTAGACCTGTAGCTAATTATAAAAATGAAATATATTCCTTACCTTTTAATATGTGGACTTTTTCTAAAATTTTTAACAAATGTTTACCATCTGAAATTAAAGAAGAGCTTAATAAATTTAAAAATTCTTATAAATTCCCACAGAATTTAAAGGAGCAAGCTATAAATATGGTTGGGCCTACTGTATACGAAAAATTGATTAAAGGTTATACTGAAAAGCAATGGAGAACTTCTGCTGAGAATTTACCAAAAGAAATTATTATGAGACTTCCATTACGCTTTACCTACGATAATAATTATTTTAATGATAAATATCAAGGTATTCCTATTAATGGATATAGTGAAATATTTGACAAACTTTTGGAAGGCATTGAAGTAAAGCTAAATTTTGATTATTTTAAAAATAAAGGTGAATTACCTAATCACAAAAATGTAATTTATACAGGTCCAATTGATAAGTATTTTGACTACGAGTTCGGAAAATTAGAATATAAAACCCTGGAATTCAAACATCTAAAGAAAAAAGTAAGTAACTATCAAGGTACAGCCATGATGAATTTTACAGATTCAGAAACTAAACATACTAGGATTGTAGAATATAAACATTTTAATCCCGAGAGAAATACTTTAAAAAATAACATAACATACATATCAAAAGAGTATCCTGTCCCTTATATTCCTGAAAAATCAGAGCCACTTTACCCTGTTAATGATGATCTCAACAATAATATGTACAAAAAATACAAGTTAAAGTCAGAAACATTGAATAATGTGTATTTTGGAGGAAGACTTGCTGAATATAAGTATTATGATATGGATGATATTATTGAGTCAGCCTTAAACAAAATTGAAGAATGGAAACTTTAAAACATTATTTTGTTGGTCATGGACCAAAAATACCTATCATATTTGAAAATCAGTTTAACTTGCACATTGGAGATCCTTCAAAAAACATTCATAATTACACAAACGATTCATCATTTAAAAATATATCAAAACTAAATTCAAGATTTTGTGAACTTACTGGACTATATTGGATATGGAAAAATTCAACAATAAATGATGAAGAATATATAAGTTTCAATCATTATAGAAGATGGTTTGATCCAAAATCTATTAACAAAATAATTTCCCAAAATCAACTAAATCAAATTGATTTTATTTTGCCAAATGTATATAAAGTACCCTACAGTTTAGAAAAACAATTTAATATTAATCATATTCCTGAAAGTTGGAATTATGTTTATTCTGTTTTGAACAATAATTTAGATGATACTTTTTTAAGAAAACCTGAAGATTTTTTTCAAAAAACAAACGTTTTATTTCCTTACAATATGTTTGTAACAAATAAAAAAATGCTTAACGAATTATGTTCATGGCTTTTTAAAATTCTCTTTGAATTAAATGATCAGATTAATTATGATTCATTATTGACTCAACATAGATTTATAGGTTTTATTTCAGAAAGATTAATGACTTATTATTTCTTAAATAAAAAAGATATTAAACATAAAGAATGTTATGTTAATGGTAAAAATCCACGTAAGCGAGTCAATCAAATAATTTCTAATCAAATTTCAAACTCATGTTTTCATCTCCTTTGGAAAAATAACCTTGTAAACACATGAATATACTAAAGTGAAGTTTATTATAAATTTATTTAAAAGATCTCCTTTTATAATTTCAAATTTATTATGGGGTTTTACAGTTTTAAGCTTAATAAATACATTCATACCAGATGCATTCGATTTATACGCAAAGTATCAAGCATTAAGTTTTTTGGTTATAATACCATTAGATATTATATTTAGAGGCACAATTCTTAGTGGGTTTAATTTTTTAAATAGAAAGTGTTTATATTTATTTCTGTTATTAATATTCTTATTTTCAGTTATATCGTTTTTAGAAAATTCAATTCTACCTCTAATTATTTACGCAGGTATTAGTTCACAAAATATAATTTTGTATCATATATATTACTCATCTCATGGCGATAAGCTTAAAAGATTTGAGTTTATTAAATTATTTTTTTTAATTTTAGGTGTTTTATTTAAAAATCCAATATTAATTTTAATTGGTCCAATTATATCATCTATTGAATATTTCATAATTTACAATAAAAATAGTGATTTACCCCTAAAGATATTTTACGATAAAAATAAAACTATTTTTTATGATAAAGCGATATTGAAGTCTATAGGGATTTCTTCATTATTAATTTTTATGATTAATTATTTAGATCAACTTGTTATATCAATAATATATTCAGATTCTTCAAATCTAATTTTATTTATAGTTTCTTTAAAATTATTGAATTTTATTAAAGTATTAACAAGGAAAAGTGTTGAGTTAACTAATGATTTATTTACAAGTATTAAGAGGTTCAGAGTTTTTATTGTTTTTATTAATATTTTATTTATAATTTTTATTAATTTGATTTACTATTTTAATTTACTTGATACAATTAATTTAAAAATAAATAGTTTGTTGTTTTTTAACAGTGCGGCGTTATTACTTATGTTAAATATGAATTATAGTCCAATATGGTTTAGATTAGGTTTAAATGAAGGCGTTAAAGAAATTTATTTACATGATATTTTACAAATCTTTGTTTTTTTAACACTATTTCCCTTCATTTTATATTTTGGAGAATATGGTTATCATCTCACATATATTTTAAGTTTTTTAGCTTCTACTTTATTTATAAAAATCAAATTGAATGGGAAATACGCATTATAAGTTAGTTTCAATTAAGCGTCCTAGTTTATATTTAAAACTTTTAGTTTTTCTATTGTATGGTTTTCATAATTTTAACGCTGAACAATTTAAATTTGGGGTATATTATTCAACAAATATCACATCAATAACATATACTTTTTTCTTTTTTCTATTTTTTTTTTTAGGACTAGGTAAGCTCAAAGAAATCTCAATTATCTTTTCTAAACAATTTAACAATAAGTTTATATATTCATTTTTATTGTCAATTATTCTTTGGTTTATATTTGTTTTTCCAATAGTTATGGAAGCAACAAGTAGATTTGAAAGTATGACTATCATCCTAAGATTGTTGTCATTTTCATTATTATTTCATTCTCTATATTTTATACTTTATGATAAATCAATTCTTTCATATATTTCTATACTATTATTTACACTGCACCCCCTAGTAACATACAGTCGATCAGCAATATTAGGAATTGGTATATTAGCTTTATTAAGTTTTCTTAAAGGTAAATATATTAGATCTTTAATCTCTTCTGGTTTAGCTATATTCATTTACCTTTTGGTAGTTGGATTCAGGTATCATTCAGGTTATAAATATCTGCTTTCAGATTCTAAAGAATTGTTATCATTATTCACTTTTGAAACTTTAAGAGTTATACCTGAAACTATTACTCCTTATTTTTCAATAGATATCTTTTTTATTCATGTAATAGATAATATTAGCTTAATAAATATTTCTAGTATTTCTAATATCTTTAATTTCTTTATTTATTTACTGCCATTTCCTGGCTCATGGATGTCCAAAGAATTTTATGTAACTAAAACGTCTTTATCTCAATATATAAATATAGACGAAAATGTTTTTGGTCTAAATTCAGGCCTAATCCCTGAATCTTTTCTGTGGCTTGGTATATTTGCATTTCCATTTATTTATTTATTTGGTCATTTTATAAAAAAAATTCTTAACAGCAATTTAAACTCTACGGTTAGATTGTTTTTATTTTTATCTGTGTTAATGTTTTTTGCTTTTACCACAATAATGCCAATTAGAGGAGCATCAAGATTTCTAGTCTATACTATAATTTTAACTTATGCAGCAAAAAATTTCAATCGCATTATCCTCAGATAAAAACTATTTAAAATATTCCAAAATATTAATCTCTAGTTTTTTAGTGAATATTTCATTAAAAAGTAGAGTTGATTTTTTTTTATTCACTTTCGATGAAATCGATGATTTCCAGCTTGAAGATATTACTGTAAAAGTTATAAAATTACCAAAAGACTTAACAAATGGATTAGTATTAAATAAACATTTAGTCCAGGAAACTTATATAAGATTTTATATTCCTAACATATTGAATTCGATTGGTTATACCAAAACAATTTATTTAGATGTTGACATGTTGGTCCTAAAAAATATAGACTCGTTATTAGATGAGGCCTCTAATGTTAATACTATTAAAATGGTTGATGCTTTTGATGAAAGTTTAGCATTAAACCTAAATATTCCCAAATACTACAATGCTGGTTTATTAATAATAAATTTGAATTGGTGGGTCGAAAATAATGTCCAACTAGATTTAGTTAGGTATGCGAATGATAAGTCATTACAAAAAATTATATTGTTTAGTGATCAATGTATAATCAATAAACTTCTTCATAATTCAGTTGAAGAATTGAGTTTCACCTACAATGCACACGGCAGTCTTTCTAATTATAACAATATACACATTATTCATTTTAGTGGTTCACGAAAACCATGGCATCTTTCTTATAATGGTCCATACAAGATAAAGTATAGATCTAAGATGAAAATAAATTCATTAAAATTAAAAGTAACCATAAGAGAAATTTTAAAATTAATAAAAGATTATGCGAGTAGTATTTTTACATATTGATTTAGCTCCATATCACAATTGGGTTTTTAGAGAGTTAATTTTGATGGGATATAAAGTTACTGTCTATTATTATGACAAAAAATACAAAGAGCCTAATTTTCTTAAAGGTAAAGTGGTTTTTATTTATAAAACTAAATCAAAAATATTTTTATTTAAAAAATCTGATATAGTTGTCACTGCGGGTTATAGTATTATAAACTATTTTATAACAGCCCTCATTCACAAAAAAATTAGAAATGGTAAAACAAAATTCACATGTGATACTATTTCGAAAAGATCTTTGAGTCATAAGTTATATAATAACATTGGTAGATTTATATTCCCTAATGCATATGATTATTGTCTAGCTGCAGGTAGAAAACAGATGTCTTTTGCTGATAAAATTGGGTTTAAAACTAACCAAATTTTAAATGGGTGTTATAGTGCAGATGAAGTTAAAATTAATTCAAATTTTAAAAAAAATAAAAATACTATTTTATTTGTTGGTAGATTAGAGACCGTGAAAGGGCTAGAACAATTTATTACTTGGTTTTTAGATTATGAGAATATGAATAAATTTGTTTTTAATATTATTGGCTTTGGAGAATTAGAGGATTTTGTTTCGAATATTTCAAATTCTTATGATAATATAAACTTTCTTGGCAAGCTAGATAATAGTATGGTTCAAAAAGAAATGGAAAAATCTTCTATTTTTATTTTACCAAGCGTTTTTGAGCCATGGGGCGTTGTATTGCACGAAGCTGCAGCCTATGGTTGTTTTTTAATTGCTAATCAAAATGTAGTTAGTGCATCCACTTTTATCAAAACTTCTAATGGTTATATATTCAGAAATTATGATGAATTAACAGCGATTTATAATAGATATTTAGATTTTTCGGAAACAGAATTAAATATTATTTCAAAATTGAGTGTTAAATTATCAAAAAAAATAACTCCTAATTTAATAGCAAAAAATATTATAAAGTGAAATTATACACAGATAATTTAATCCAATCATTTCAAAAGTATGGGGGTATATCTTCAGTAATAAATAATTTAGACGAAGAGTTTAAAGTTATTTTAGATAACTACAATCAATTAGATATTAAAGCAAAAAGTAAGTTCAAAAAAATTAGATTCAAATTACTTCCCTTTATATACATAAAAGATAATCACAATCATTGCTTTATTAGTTCTTTCAATCTTATTAGTTTGAATAGAAGATCCCATAATGTATTAATAATTCACGATTTAATGGATGAGATATTTAAACCAACATTATTTTCGTATTTACACAGATGGAATAAATTTATTTCAATTTTGTTTGCTGATAAAATAATATGTGTATCTAAAAACACAAAAAATGATTTATTGAAATTTTATCCCTTCTTAAAGAAAAAAAATAAGGTAATAGTTATTTATAATCCAGTTAAAAAAAACAGCTTATTAAATCAACCAATTAAGAAGAAAAAATATGTAATATATCAAGGTAATAGAGGTAAATTTAAAGGTTTTACACAGATTATTACATTATTAGAGTTTCTTCCTAAAGATATAAATATTTTAATAATAGGTAAAAATCTGGATAACAAGGAGTCTCAATTATTACGACCTTTTATTGATAGAATTAAAGTGAAAAAATCCCCTAAAGACGATGAATTCGGGGTGTTGTTGTCGCAAGCTTTATTCTTATTTTATCCAAGTACATATGAAGGTTTTGGATTACCTCCGCTTGAATCCATTAGTTATGGAACTAAAGTCCTTTGCGGAAATGGAGGGTCACTTCCAGAAGTTTGCATAGATAAAAATATTTATATTTTTGACACCAATGATTCTACTAGCCTAAAAATGAACTTAAAAAAATTACTAAGTTCAAATTTTGATTTTGATTCTAGAGATAGAACTTTGGATAATTATTCTCCAAATAAAATTGCTAATCAATACATAAACCATATAACAAGTTAAAATGAAAGAAATACAAGTATCTATAATTGTTTCAGTTAAAAACGAAGAGAAAAACCTTTCACATTGTCTAGATTGTTTAAAACCATTTACAGACGTAATAATTGTAGATTCTAATAGTATTGATAAAACACCTGAAATTGCCAAAAAATACGATCGAAAGCTAATTAATTTTAATTGGAATGGAAAGTTTCCCAAAAAAAGGAATTGGGTTTTAGAAAATTTGGATATTAAATATGATTGGGTTCTTTTTATTGATGCAGATGAATTTTTAACTGATAATTTTATTCAAGAACTTACAAAAAAAACAATTAATTCATCTTACAATGCATATTGGATTAGCTATAACAATTTCTTTATGGGCAGTGAACAAAAGCATGGTTTAAAAATGAAGAAATTAGCTTTATTTAAAAAAAATAGTGGAAGATATGAACGAATAGAAGAATCTAATTGGAGTGATTTTGATATGGAAATTCATGAACATCCCATAATTAGTGGCAAAATCGGAAAAATTAAAAGTACAATTATTCATAAAGATTTTAGAGGTCTTAGTCATTATATGTTGAAACATAATCAATACTCTGATTGGGAAGTTAAAAGATATTTACAGCTAAAAAACGAACTTAAACATGATTTGACTATTCGTCAAAAACTTAAGTATTTATTACTTAAAACAGGGCTTCTACCTATTAGTTATTTTATGGGCACTTATTTTCTTAAACTCGGATTCTTGGATGGAAAAAAAGGTCTATATTTTGCTTGCTATAAAGCATTTTATTTCTTTTTAATAGTCACTAAGTTAAGAGAACATTCACTTAATAATCCTAAATAATAAGTTATGAAATTAAGTATAATTACTGCTACTTTTAATAGTGAAGATACCATAGAAAGATGTTTAAATTCAGTAATTGATTCAAATATTTACAACTATGAACACATCATTATTGATGGAGTTTCCAATGATAAAACTATAAACATTATAAAAAAATATCAAAAAATAAATCCAAATATTAAATTGATATCTGAATTAGACAAGGGCATCTATGACGCATTAAATAAAGGTATCATAAAGTCAACAGGTGATATTATAGGTTTTTTACATTCCGATGATTTTTTTCAAACAAAGTTTATATTGTCAGAAATAATATCAAGAGTTGAAAAGGAAAATTTAGATGGTATTTATGGAGATTTAAACTATGTGAATGGGGATATTCCACCCAAAATAATTAGAAGATGGAGATCCAATGATTTTAATTTAAGATTTTTAAAAAATGGTTGGATGCCACCTCATCCCACTTTATTTTTAAAAAAACAAGTTTATAAAAAATATGGATTATTTAATTTGAATTATAAAATATCTGCAGATTATGATTTCATGCTTCGTATTTTGAAGGTAGAAAATCTTAAAGTTCAATATCTTCCTAAAGTCGTGACTTCAATGCAGTTAGGGGGTGCTTCAAACAAAAACTTAAAAAATATTTTGATGAAGATGAAAGAAGATCTGAAGATTCTTAAAAATAATAATATTGGTGGTTTATTGTCCTTATTTTTAAAAAACATCAGAAAGTTAAGACAGTTTTTTTAGTTAATAAGTAAATATATACAATGATCATAACAACAAATTTTATTTTTTTGCAAAACTTTATTGTTTAATATTTAATAAATTTACAGACTGACATAAAATAAGTTTGAAAATTTAAAATTTTCTAATTCCTAAAATAAATAAAAAAATTTTATGATTTATCAAGAAATAAAAAAAGAGATCGAATCTTTTGGATTCAACGTAGTTTCTCATGATTTTGAAAGACCTTGGGGGAGGATTTTTAGTAATTGATGAAAGTCAAGCACAAGATTTTTCTAATAAATTCTTTGAAGGTATAGACGTAAACACCTTAAAAATTAGAGGGAAACTAAGCCCCAAAATACTCATTGTAAAACCCAATGCTCGTTTGTCTTGGCAATACCATAACAGACGTGCGGAAATTTGGCAAGTATACAAAGGAGCTGCTGGGATTATTAGAAGTGATTCTGATCAAGAAAATGAAATGAAAGAATATAATGAAGGGGATCAAATCATTTTAAAACAAGGTGAGCGTCACCGACTAATTGGTTTAGACAAAGTTTCGGTAGTAGCAGAAATTTGGCAACATACCGATGCTACTTATCCTTCAGATGAAGATGATATTATACGAGTGCAAGATGATTTTGGTAGATAAAAAAGAATAATATGATTAAGAAAAAAGGAATGATAGTCTCTGGTTATTTTAATCCCATACACAAAGGACATATCGAGTATTTTAACAATGCCAAGGCTCTGGCTGATGAATTGTTTGTGATTGTAAATAACGATCATCAAAGAGCATTAAAAGGATCTAAAGAATTTCAACAAGAGCAAGAACGTGTGTTTATCGTTTCTAATATAAAATCTGTAGATCATTGTGTATTGTCTATAGACCAAGACAGAACGGTTTGCAAAACCATTGAAAAAATTGCCTTAGACTTTGGTGCAACTTATGATTTGAGTTTTGCCAATGGAGGAGACCAAAATAACAATACCATTCCAGAAAGACCTATTTGTGATCAAATGGGAATTAACTTGGTAGATGGATTGGGTGATAAAATACAGTCTAGTAGCTGGTTGCTAAAAAGTGATTTTTAGTTGAATCTGAATACACTCCTCACATTACTCTTAAAAATAATATTTACTATAAATTTTTATTCCTGTGGAAGTCTCTAACCTAACAGATTTTTGGGCATACAGGTAAATTTTAATAAATACATAACTTTTATTTTTTGTTCTAATTCTAAATCCTACTGTCGCCAATTATAAAGGTTTTGGCTAATATATAGCACTGCCATTAAACGGCCATTAAACTGCCATCAAAAAATTATTTAGAAGTTATTTAGGACAATTTCCAAAATATCAATTATTATCTTCCCACGACCTCAGAAGATCTTTTGCAACCAATCATTATGGGAAAATACCCACTCCCATTCTA
>Ga0115564_10002041_pt1 | contig 17789 bp, 15 predicted proteins | sample COGITO_mtgs_1105_7_FD_88680 | JGI IMG/M metagenome (GOLD analysis project Ga0115564, IMG submission 88680) | Pelagic marine microbial communities from North Sea - COGITO_mtgs_110523 | ecosystem: Environmental > Aquatic > Marine > Epipelagic | place: Germany:Helgoland, sampling site Kabeltonne...
AAAAGTATTGCCAATGTTGACCAAATCATAGTAATCTCCTCACAGTTTTTTGGATTGCGCTTCAATTCGAATTAAGTTCTGTATACACAGAGTGTATCTCGCTGTGCAATCATGCCCAATATTCTAACCGATTTTGAGCATCAACAACCGACATTCACAGTTGATATCTCTTGAACAACACTCTACAGTGTTTTTCTCTTCCTTTATATGGAGTCTCTCAATGACACACACACCCTTTCCTGCAGATGAAAAGTTGATCAAACAAATGCGAAGTCGCCTAGGGTTTGGTGCCTATTTGGGTGCAAAACTTCCCCTAGGTGCTTTTGCAGGATTGCGCATTGATGAATTTGATGCACAAAAATGTGCTGTGTCGCTTCCTTTTGGTTGGAGAACACAAAACCCGTTCCAATCCATCTATTTTGCGGCTCAATGTATGGCAGCGGAACTCAGTACTGGTGCACTAGCGATGTTGGCCATTCAATCCTCTAAGGAATCTGTCGCCATGCTTGTCACAAACATGAATGCTTCCTTTGGTAAGAAGGCTACAAAACGAAGTACCTTTATCTGTGAAGACGGCCTCAAAGTTTTTGAAGCCATCGATCATACGATTAAAACTGGCGAAGGTGTCACACTCAGTATGCACACGATTGGTCGAATGCCAAATGGTGAACAGATTTCTGAGTTTACTTTCGAATGGTCTTTTAAAAAGAGACGACGTAAATAAAGGACTCTCTATGCAGAATGACACGTAAAGTCCTGTTGGATATCCAAAACCAATTGTGTTATACGATATGTACTGTTTGAAATTTTATATGAGGATTGATCATGCACTCTTTTTATAGCCCCGCAAATGCCCTTTATGAAATCATCACTGGTGTTACCTGTCTCGCAATGCTTTTTGGTGGTGTGTTTACCATTCCAGCAATGATCGCAATGATCGTAGACAGCAAAGAAGAAAACGAGCGTCAAAACTCGTAAGTTGCCTTGTACAACTGTTGGCAGATGTTGACATATAGGGTTGCACACAGAACAACCGTTCGAAGATAACAACACATGTGGACTCATGAGTTATCGTTGGTTCGATGCCTGTCCAATGGGCTTCTATCTCTGATACCATTTGATTTTCACTGAGTACAGGTGAGACATATTACGCACCAATGGTCGTTTACTTTCAGTCAATACATCGATGAACAGTTGAATAGTTGAACCCTTGAACTCTCAACAGAACTCTATTCTCCACTCACAAAAGAGTCGTCTACTCGCCAGAGGGTGGACTGTAAAACGTCAGTCCAAGGTACTCATAGCATTCTTTGATTTTTGCAATGACCACTTTGGATTCATCTGTTTTTAGCGAACTGCTGTTTACGGCAGTCTCAATTTGAGTATCGGATGGTAGCTTATCGTCTACTACTTTTGACTGACCCACAGCCTCAAGTTTGAGTCGCTGAACCTGACCTTCAAAATACGCTTTGAGGATTCGTTGTTGAGACACTTGTTGTTGCAGGCTGTTACTGGTGGATCCTTCATTCGTATCTGTTTGAGAATCCTCAGTACTTTCAGGTGATTGACCATACTCTGGAAAATCTATTTTCAATCTTGCATATCCATTCTTAAGCATATCAATGACCAGTCGACTCTCTTCAGATATTGGTGAATCACTTTCAATGGCCGATTGTAACTGTTGTTCTGTCGGCACCAAACCAGCTGAAGATTCCTTCTTCGTTTTCAACTCCGCCAACAGAGTATCTGTACTTCGACGCAACCATTCGCTAAATGGCGGTGGCACACTGTTTTCCGGAGCATTATTTCGTTGAGGCGTTTTCGTGGTGGACACTCTACTGGTTGGAATTTCCAACTTTGGAAAAGGCATATTGAATCGCTCATAGCCGGATTGAAGTATGGTCAACACTTTCTGCGATGCCTCTGAGTCCAGTCGATTGGTATCAATCGCGGCATCAAACTCCTCATCTGTGGGTAAATCTATGTCTTCACCATGCTCTGCAAAAGCCCGTTCGAGAGGCTCTATAGTTTGCAACAACAGTTCTTCGTAATTTTGTGCACCACCACTTGCCGGAGGTAGATCCTTCGGAAGAACCTGATTTGGGCGTGATAAAGGGGCTGTGGGCTGAGTTGACAATATCGATGCGGATTCAACACTGGGTTGTACAGGCGCGTCGGATGCCACAAATACTTTCCATACCAACAACACCAATATCCCAGTATTGAGGAATGTCAGTCGCTCAAGAGTTTGGGAATTCATGACTCGTCTCCTGATTTTGGTGCCTCATCAGATGTTCCTTGTTGTTCTTCTCGAGATGCAATAGGCAGTGCAGAAGATTGTTGTTGAGCTAAAAATGTCTTCAATTGTGTTAGGACTGGTTTGATTTCTGAAGACCATTGTTGCTGAACGAGGGTACGCACATAGGTAAATGCAATAGCAAACAAAGCCAAGAACACCCACAAAACATGCGCCAACCGATCACTAGTAACAGCGGAACCACCTCCTCCTTCGACGGAGGTAGAAGTACTCGTACTGTTCGATTGAGTGGGCTCTGTTACCAATTTAATTCCTGTTTCAGTGCTCCGCAACCATACCACGGCTTCAGACGTCGACGGTAAAAACACCGTTAGTTGTCCCTGTTCCAATTCAGTATCGAGCACTTTAAGTTGGACAAACTCCTCACGTTCCAGAACGGTGCTGGCCATCCAAACATGATCCTCTGCTTCTTCATCTCCATTGCTGCCATCATCACGAAAATTAACCCCCGCACTCTCTTGAGCTACAAACGTCACTGATGGGATCTGTAAACGCTGCAACAGTCTGTCATCCAAATGTACCGTTAACGCGATTTTATCTGACTCAGAAGTACTGGCGATTCGCTCTCCTTTAGGAGTGGCTTGAACCACCATTGTACCGGTTTCACTGGAATCATCACCACTTACACCGGACAGCCCAAATTGATTGTACCTCAATGAAATAAGTACGCCCTGAGCCGATGGTAACGAAGCCTGTAAGTTTCCAAGTACACGGCCACTATCCGTAATTTGAAACCCCAAACTTTCTCGAGAAGGCAATGACAAGATTCCCGTATAGATTCCGTCTCCTGCCTGATCTCCTTCCACTGTTCCATCATCGGTGAGTATCGTCCATTCTGGCCTGTCATTCAGCGTCACCATGGGCTCTTTCAATTTCCGGTCCGTTGTGTTAATTTGAATAACGATTTCAGATTGGCCCTCTGGAACACTGTCCGTTACGCGTTCTGTACCTTGAATTAACAAGGGTGGTGCTGCATCCTCCGGAGCTTCAGCTTCTCGAATTGGCATATTGGGGGCATTCAAATCCAACACAACACCTTGTTCACTCGTTTTCAGTTGATACGTAGCACTTGACGATTTGGGAACACTGACTTCTACTTGGCCGATGGTTTCTCCACCGGTATTCAAAATCTTAAGAACAACGCTCTCTTGGTGCTGGATGTTGAGTTGACCCACAAAAATCTGATCGCCAGCAACATCTCCAGGCAAGGCACCGTTGTCCAATAGATTGGTTTCCAATCCCTCTACAACCACAATGGGATCCTCAAGCCTTTTAAACTGCCTGTCATCAATCGCGATCCGCACCACCAAAGAATCCGCCGATACTAGACTAATACTAGACCAAAACAGCAACAGAAGACTAATCATTGAACACACCACAATTGCATTTTGTACTCATCGCAAACGCACGAACGAAATCAGATTCCGTCACAATACCCACAAGGGTATTCATTGCACCTTGAACAATTGGTACACACCCAATTTTATGGGTCAGCATCATTGAAGCAACCTTCCGAATACAAGTGTTCCTTGAAACCATCTGAACCTTTTCATTCGCGACACAACGAATGCTTCGATCCAAACCACCTTTTTCTACGCTCAATAAATCTCGCTTGGTGAAGATTCCTTTGACTTCCTTGCGATCATTCACCACAACCAAATGACGCAATGAATGCTCTCTAAATATTGCCAAAGAGTCTTCAAGTTTGTCATTCACAAACATCGTAATGACATCCGTTGTCATGATTGACGAAATGGGTGCACACTGGTGTTTGATTATTTTTGCTTGAGCAGTCTGCCAAAATTGTTGCATATGTTCAGAATGTTGTGCCATTGAACCTTCAGTCTTCAGGATAATTGATATGGTAATTCATAGCCAATCCTATCACTCCATGCACATTCAAAACCCATTCATAGGCAATACTGCAACTGTGCAGAGGACTATAACTGTGGTATCTCTCAGGTAAAGATACATTCAGTTTTCACACTAAAAAAGCGTGCTAAGATACTACAACAAATATTTGAGAGGTCCATACAATGCTATCTGTATCCCTACTGTTATCAACAGTTACGATTGCCTTCGCAGAACCAAAGTCTGTAGATATTGGTGTATACGGCTCTTGGCAAAGTAAACTATTCGATGGAGAAACCTGGTTGCAACAACAACGCATCCATCTTCGAAGCGATATCGAATGGGATGGTATTGGTGTCCACGTAGATTTGATGGATGCCCGCGTTTGGGGTTCGGAACTCTCTTACAAAACCAATAAAGACACACTGGCCAATCTATATGCTGGATATGTCAAAATACCATTGGGTACCATAGGTGGTATCGAACACACTCTACAAATGGGTCGACAAGAAATTATCTTAAATGATCAACGATACTTTGCACCGGGAGTTTGGGCCCTGGGTGGACGAAGTTTTGATGCCCTAGTCGTTAAAGGGATTTGGAATGATGGTTCGTGGCAAATAGCAGCTCTTCAACTCAACAATGGTGGGACCTATACCCGTTCAGAAACAGACTGTACAGAAAACTGTGATGTCACCAGTCATGGGGATCATATTGTCATCCTCAATGCCATTCAACGATTTGACAATCTCAATATTAAGCCCTACTTCATTCACCAAAGAAACAACCCTTCTGAAATAAATTTGGATGCACATCGTCGCATATACAGTCCAGGTGTGCTGATATCCGGAGACATAGAATCCGTATTTTATCGCGCGGAGGGAACCTATCAATGGGGACAACACACTTCAACAGAAGATCACCTTGCTTGGATGGGTGCTGGAGAACTTGGTTTTCAAAAAAATCGATTCAAAGTGTCTTTATATGGAGAACACAATTCAGGAGACAACAATACAAATGATGGCGTGAACAATAATCTAGAAACTTTCATCGGCAGATATCATGGACTACGTGGCTGGTCAGATCAAGTTGGCGGTATCAATTTAAGAGATTACAGTGTACGATTCCAACTCCCATTGAATCCAAAATGGGTTTCTAAAATAGAAGCACACCAGTTTCAAATGGATCAAGTGACTGGAAATTTATATGCATTCAACAGTGGACTCATCGGTGCAGCAAGCCAAAACAATACAGACCGAAATCTTGGAAAAGAGTTGGATCTCCTGTTTGTACACAAACCCTTTGACGGTATTGCCATGAAATGGGGACACTCCATTTTTATGCCAGAAGGAGCCAAGCAGGACTTTGTTGGTTCAGAACCCATTCATTTCTCATATTTATGGATGACTGTTCAAAAGTGACCCAATACATTAGGGCATGCACAAATACATTCAACCCATCTTGTTCTCTCTTGGAGTCTTGTTCATTCTTCTACTCCAAGTACACCCTTTGGGTATTTTTAGTCCGGAATCCTACATTGGCTCTGAGACGCGCGATCTCTTTGATCACATCGCTTTACTAGACCACTGGTCTTGGACAAGTACAAACTGGAATTTCCCAATCGGTGGTCGATTAATCCCACCCGATCTGTATTCAATGCTATTTGCTTTGCCCTGGTGGGGCTTTGGAAGTGGAGTCGCACACGACATGGCGATTGTAACGCACTTGTGTTGCAATGCCTTAGCAGGATGGTATCTGGGTAAAACCGTTGGGGGATCTCCATGGGTTGGTGCCGTCGCACTCTTGTGTGCCCCCTATGCACTTGGACAAATCAATTCAGGAGAAACAGAAACCATTGGTCTTTGGGGATTGACGATGTCGTTGACATTGTTGATTCAAGAAAAATGGCGTTGGAGCGCACTTTGGGCAATCATTACCGCCATTGGTTCGTGGTATTACGGTGCGTATGCTGGTACGATTGTAGGATTGTATAGTCTATGGAAGTACGCCGAGAATCTTCGAGAGACAAAACCATTGACAGCACCATTGACAATGGGACTGGGTATTGCAATACCAGCGTGGTTGTACAACAACATGCTACAAGATCCCCTACAGATGTTTCGTGGCCCCACAATGACAACCTATCTTCAAGAACACCCTCGTGCATTGGCTGCGTTCTCAAGTGATCCAACACTTTGGTTCAGTGCAGTTCCTCAAGATGCAACACACATAGACAGTCTGGGGTGGACTTTTACACTGCTTGGGTTGTGGGGATTGTGGCAATTAATATCTCACACTTCTGTACAAAAACAATGGGGCTGGGTCGTGTTAATGCTTGGGGCATTGAGTTTGTCCTTAGGGCCTAGACTGTACATTTCACAAAGTGTCTTTTGGGAATGGATGCCCTATGATCTTTGGATGATGATTCCACCACTTGAAAACATGCGACTCCCCCATCGCTGGATGGCTGTGGTCACAATTGTGTTGTCTGGATGGATTGCTCGAGGTGGCAAAAATATGCCTCTCTTGGCATGCTTTATACTGTGGGGAGAGAGTTCATGGTTTATGCCAACAATTGAACGAACAGAATTGCCCTCACCAGAGATCATTGAACAGTTTAAGGGGCCCGTCTTACAACTTCCAACACGAACCATGGAATGGGATGCTCGAGGTCGATACTTGGTGATGCAACGTAAACATCGTCAACCGATTCCGTATTCACTTCTGATGCAAGGATGGTCAAAGCCAATATCTGAAGAGCCCTTGGTTGTCGGTATTACAGCACTGGATAGTAAAGATCCCATTTCCTCAAGAACCGTCGAGGCGAGACAATTCCGTCAAGAAGATTTTGCATTGGAAGTCACAGCTTGGGGAGGATTTTCTGCAGCCAATCCACAAGAACAAACACGTACCAGATTGAAAGACCTGGGCATACAGCAAGTCTGTTTACACCGTGACCTAATCGATACGGCTGACCGAGAAGGAATGGAAACCTTGCTGGTCAACACACTCGGCCTTCCAACCATTGCAACACCGGAGGCATGGTTGTGGACACTCTAAACAAACTCATTGCCTCTACATGGGGAGCCTTTGCCGTTTATCTCTTGTTGGCTCTCCTCTTAACATTCCCCATGTGTCTTCATCCAATAGAGACGGTTGTTGGTCATGACCACGCCTCTGTAGGCTGTCACGTTTGGGTATTGTGGTGGGCAAGACAATCCTTAGATTTGCATACACCTTTGATATTTTTTCCTTATGGAGCGGATGTTGTACAACTCTATGGATCTGACTTGTTGAGCCCATTGTTGTTCTCTGTCGTTTCGCTTCCACCTTCGTTGTTGTACAACTGTTGGATACTATTGTTATTGGTCATCGGTGCACTCGGGGTTCGACAGATTCTCCTATTTTTACAAACCACTCCATGGATTGCAGTTGCCGGAGGATGGGCATGGATGTGTTCACCATTTTTACAACATGAAATGCTGAATGGAACATCCGAACTCCTCAGCACTGGATTGTTGGCATGGTTTATTTGGTTCACACTCGATATTTGGGAAGCCCCCACAGCACGAAAAGGACTCTTGATTGGGGTTGTCTCAGGTATTTTATTGATGTCGAGTGCATACAATCCATTTTTCATGCTCCTGATTCTTGTGAGTTTATTGATACATCGCCTAACGACAAATCTTACACCGTTGTGGTCGACAAATCTCCTGTACTGTTGCCTCTATGCCGTTGCGAGTTTTCTACCTTTCTTGCTATTTGTTGGATGGATTCAAGTTAGCCATGGTGCGTTGGATACATTTTCACGGCGACTTGATTGGTTAAGTCTGGATGTCTCGCTGCCAGATTCCTATGTTGGATTGACAAACTGGTTTTCCACTACACCGAGTCCATTACCGGCAAAGATGCCCCTACCAGATGGCACTCATTTTGAGTACTGGACCACCTGCACCAATTACATTGGGTGGGTTGTTATTTTGGCAATGTTGTTTGGGTGGAAGCACAGAAGATCTTTTCGCTTTGGTGGATGGGCTTGGATGCTGTTTGGGGCAATGTTAATCGCTATGGGACCCTATCTTCGATTGAATGGGTCTGTCTTGATGTTGGGCAGTACCCCCATTCATCTGCCAGCACAAACTGTCGACTTTTTGTTTCCTTTATTTTCCATCACAGCGATGCACGCTTATCGATATAGTGCAGTGGTCTGTATCGCAGTTGCCGTTTTGGCCGCTCGAGGTATGGGACGATATACACCGCTGTGGATGCTTGGAATCTTGTTGGAGACCACTCTCATTTCTCCACAGCCCTACCCTCAACACACAACAGCAATATCTCAAAGTCCAACACTTCGACGTCTACGAGACCTTCCAGATGCCGCTGTTTTTACATTCCCTGTGGCCAAAGAAGATCTTCATGATCTAAGCACGGTCCTCCTAGCCCAAACAATTCATGAGAAACCAATCCATGAAGGTGGTATTCATAGGCGAGCAGGACATGACTCAACACAGTTGTTTAGAGACAATTATGTGGTGGATGCTCTCTCAGGACGTTGGGGCCCTGAGTACCCGAGCACCTTAGAGGGAAAGATGGGATTGCAGTACCTGACACAAGTCGGATACAACTACGTCCTCGTTCCCAGTACAAACAAAGAAGCCATCTCTTTCGCACAAGAATCATTGGGAGACCCCATTTCTGGAGATGAAGAGTGGACATTATGGCAATTATCGACTGATGCAATCACAGACTAAAAGAACAGACGAAAAATCAGATCAATCCCAGTTTACGTAATTTGTATGCCAATGTCGTTCTCGGAACACCCAACTGACGAGCCGCTTGTGATAGGTTTCCCTCACAATTATTCAACGTTCTTTGGAGAAACATTCTGTTGTTTTTCATGTCATCTGACAACACTTGGGAAATCGGTGTAGAAAAGACTTCGATATACTCAGGTACTATGTTGCCCTCTCCGAGAACAAATGCGCGTGACAAAACATTTCTCAATTCACGAACATTTCCTGGCCATTCATAATTCCAAAGCATGTTTTTGACACTGTCATGAAGGATACAAGATGGACCAAGCTGCTCGCAAATAAATTGAGCAATCTGAAAGATGTCTTCTTTACGTTCTCTAAGAGCAGGCAATTGCACAGACAACACTTGTAACCTAAACAACAAATCTTCTCGGAATGTACCTTGACGCACCATGGCATGTAAGTCACGATTTGTGGCCGCAACAATACGTACATCTGGAAACTCTACACTGGTTCCACCTACCCTTCGGATTTCACCACTTTCCAATACACGAAGAAGTTTCACTTGTGCTGCCAACGGCAACTCGCCCAATTCATCCAAAAACAACGTCCCTTTATCCGCTTGTTGAAAGGCGCCATCTTTTCGATGGTTTGCACCCGTAAAGGCACCCTTTTCGTATCCAAACAGTTCACTCTCAATCAGGTTCTCTGCCATACCACCACAATTTAACGCTACAAATGGACCTGAAGCACGATGGGAATACTTGTGGAGTCCTTTTGCGGCCAACTCTTTTCCTGTCCCACTTTCTCCGGTAATCAATACTGGGAAATCATGACAAGCAAAGACTTTGAGCCGACCAAATACCTGCTGCATAATTGTCGATGTCCCAATCATCGCTCCAAAGTGTTCCGCCTGTGGTTGAACCTCTTCTTCCTCGGAAACATGAATGGCAAACTTACTTTGCCCTACACTGAATACATCTTCTTCATAAATGGGAGTCGTACCCAACAGTCTATGGCCATCTAGAAATACGGGGCCATTGACAGGTGTCACCATCGGACGACCTCTCGATACCGCAACGGAAAAGTGCTGGGGCTTCAATGTTTTGTCTTCAATATAGACACTGCTACCTCTACTACCAACAGATGTTTCTATCTGTTTCAACACTACATTCTTGCCTTTGTTTGGCCCCTGAAGTACTTTCAACACAGCACGCTCTACCAATAGATTGCTGTCACACGCAACAATAAACTCATGATGCTTTGGGGTCAAAATGGAAACTGTTTCTGCGGGCTCTTCAACAACGCCTTGCACCAATACACTATAGGGCCCCACCATAAAGACGTCGCCCACACTTAATAACTGTTTGGTCACGCGAACATCATCAACATAGGTTCCGTGCTTAGACAAATCAGACAGCATCCAGCGCTTCCCTCTCTTGTCTAAACGACAATGCTGGCGACTCAATCCCTCGCCGGGAAGTGCAACATCACAGGAATCTGATCGTCCCAAGACAACTCGATGAGACGATATTTTAAATTCAAACAATTTACGTTCTTGAACTGAAAACACCAACGTTGCCATTCTATCTCCCTTTGTGAGTGAGTCCATTCTACACACCCATTTTAGTCTGACACTGCACTACAATCATTGCTACAAAAACGACACACTGTAAGATGTGTCTACACACGAAGCCGATTCTGGAAATCTACAGTGTCAACCCATCTGAACTGCAAAAATATTCTTGTAGCAAGGGTATCACGTTAATTGTCGAACGGAGTTGAAGACATCTGAGTCGAACATCTATATACCGTAAGAAATCAAGTCACTCTCTACAGTCCTACAGTCTATACACCAAGAGCAAGTATCTAGCGCCAATTTACAATAGGAAGCTTATACAACAACTGCCAACGGTCTATTCACATTCTGCCAAGGCTGCATATCGAATCTCAATTGTATCACCCTCTCCAGGAGGACTCGTATCAAAGAATACAGCTTGTTGCGCGGCATCATAATACCAATTTCCCTGAACAACATAGCCATTGACATACACTTCGATCGTACTTTCAACAGCAGCTTGGTCTAAGTCATATTTATCCGCGATGATTGAAGCCTCCGCAATCAACTGGAGATTGTTTGCATTGGACCAACTGCTATCGGTGATGTTGAACAACAGTCCACCCGTATCATTGGCTGCACTTACATATCGATTGCTGTGGTGACCTGGATTGTAAATCGAAGATAGACGCACATTCGAGGCGTTGCCTTTTTTGGCAATAATGTCATTCACAAAGTCACTGTAGTTTCCACCAGATTGCTCTGGCTCGTCTGAGACCATAATAATGTGTAACATTGCATTTTGACGCATGAAACCAGCATTGCATTCACCTGGATCTGTGTTGTCCACGGCATTTCGGGTTGGTGTCAACAAGGCTTCTGTGTATGAACCACCACCCGATTGTACAGCCGACTGAAAAGAACTTTGGAAACCACTGACCAACGGAGTTAAAATACCAGACGTGTTGCAACCACTGTCTTGATTCGCAACAATGATTTGCCAATCTGTGGAGTAATTGTTCAACTGATTGATGAATGTTGAGAATGACGATGCCAACAGTGCTGCATCATCATACATCGAACACGATTGATCCACTGCAAAGATAATATCTGATGGAGGATCTACTGGATTGGACCACTGTTGCTGATAAGAAGCAACATATTGTCCAATCCCTGAAAAGTCTACAGCTTGTGCACCGTCTGGGTCATTCGAAGCAACTTCCAATATATCTGCGTATTGTCCTTCCAATACAGGAGAAAAATCTACATACAAAGTATAGGTTTCTTCTGGAAGAAGTGTCAATGGAAATGCTGGCATACTGTCAGACAAGAATGGTTCTGCAAGGCCACCAATGCTGTAAATCACAAGATCTTCTTGTCCAATATTGCTCAGCGTAATCTCATTGGGCATGTCACACCCAACATATGTCGCACCAAAATTAAGGGGGTCAGGGGTGATCAGCAAATCAGGTGCAGCACCTTGCCCAACCAGTGCAACCGGTATCGAAGATTCATCGGGATCATCTGAAAACACAATGGCTTCTGCAAACAACTGATTGGAACTCATCGGTTGAAATGCAACTTGAACATCCAAACTTTCACCAGGATCCAAGACCGTCTCCACAAACGGCATCAACAATGTAAAAGACGTTGCTTCTTCACCTTGAATCTCAATACCAGTGATGGTTGCAGGATCAACACCGACTGAACTAATGGTGAATGTACGAATTGTAGAGGGATCTTCGTAACTCAACAAGCCAAAATCCAACGCTGCAGGGGTCACTTCTATATCCATTCCCAACGTTTGATTGATGTCTTTGAGACTTCCCAGATCTGATTCACTACAAGCTGTGGTCATTACGCCAATAGCCATCGTGAACAACATTCCCGTTCGCATAATCATATCCTTTGTTTCACCATTGTTTGCTTGATGTTCAGTTTAACACAAAATAGACGGTTTGGATCACTCGCACAATCCAACTGGTATATATGTGATCGTCACAGAAGAACCTTCTTGTGGAGCATTGCTGTCAAACATGACTGATTGTGTGTTGGTATCGTAATGCCAATAGTCTTCGGACACTGGAAATGTATTGACAGATACTTGTATGGTTTCTTCTATCGCCCCATAATCCAATGGATATGCATCCAACAATACCGATGTCTCTGCCAACAATTGAAGATTCGCAGGATCGGACCAATTGTCGCAGATACTGAGAAACACACCGTTTGTATAGGTTGTGGCATCCACATATCCCGTACCTGGATCTGCATCTGAACCAAACCAGCCACCTGATTGACAGCCGTTTGGTACATCTCCAACAATCGAAGATATTCGTACCATACCAGCACTTCCACGCTTCGCAATAATTTGGTCTGCAAGCATTTGCCAGGTTTCTCCCGTTAGTTGATCGGATTGCTCTGGCTCATCAGATACCAGAATCATGTGTAACATTGCTTCATTTCGAATAAATCCAGCATTGCATTCACCAGCATCTGTGTTGTCGATTGCATTTCGGGCTTCTGTCAACAAAGACTCCGTGTAAGAGGATCCCATGTTGCTACAATCTCCAAAGTACGGAGAGAAAAAATCATCTTTACATTTTACAGCCTGTTGAAATACAGTGGCGTAATTGGCTGTGTTGGGCGTTAAAATACCGCCTACATTACAACCCGTATCTCCACCTGTTACAAGGACCTGCCAATTGGTAGAGTAGTTGGATAATTGTGTAATGAACGCACTGAAGTTACTCGCCAACTGAGTCGTATTGTCACTCATGGAACAAGAAGCATCTACAGAAAACATAATATCTGCTGGTGGATCAATCGCAAATTCCCATTCCTGAGTCACCTGATTTTGAAGTAAACCAGAACCACTTTGTTCTGCAATACGGGTCCCCATTGGTTCATCGGATACAATCGTCAACTGACCTGTTACTTCTGATTCTTGTAACGGCATAAAGGTTAAATCTACCGTTATCAGTTCAGTCGGTTGTAACGTTAAGGGCAATGCCTGTTCAAAGGCCACACCAAATCCATCTCCAAGTTGACTGATATCAGATATTGTAACAGCCTCGGTTCCAACATTGGTGATTGTAACGTCATTATCAACTTCACAACCGACATAATGCTCTCCCAAATTAAGTGGATTTGGACTCACATCTAACGCACCTATCAAACCTTCCGCCGACAGTGTTACCAACGCTTGATCATCATTTCCTGCATTTGATTCTACAAGTGCTTCAGCCCAAATCTCATTGGCATCCAAAGGAGAGAAAGCAACATCTATGACCTGTTCATCTCCAGGATCAAGCGTAAATGTCGTTCCCACGTTCAACACCGTAAAAGAGGCTGCTTGTTCTCCGATGATCGACACAACATCTACATTCAATGGTTCTACCCCAACTGAACGAATGGTAAAAGACTGCACTTCTTGTTCATCTGCACTCAACGCCGAGAAGATCAATGCTTGAGGTTCCACTTCAATGGTGACACCCGAATTGTCTTCTGGATTTTTAATTTCATTCAGTGAATTTTCCGCGGTACATCCCACAGCCAACACAAATCCCAACCAACGCATATGATCCTCCATATAAAACAACACACTCTATTTTAACCCCATCTTTCCCCATTCATGGAACACAAAAAAATGGTTTCGATCTTGTCACAGATCAAAACCATAATTGAATAGATACGATTGCATCAGTCGTTCAAAATCATCCCAACAAATGCGCAACCGCTTCTCGTTCGTCGGCCAACTCCGTTGCTGTGGCAACAATCTTTTCTTTTGAGAATTCATTTAATTCAATGCCTTCAACAATGCTCCATTTTCCATCCTTAACAGTGACTGGAAAAGAGAAGATCAAGCCTTCTGGCACGCCGTATTCACCATTGGAAACCACCGCCATACTTGTGAACTCACCTTCCGCAGTACCAAAATGCCACGTTGCCATATGATCAATGGCAGCAGATGCAGCAGAGGCTGCTGATGAAGCACCCCGTGCTTCAATAATGGCTTTTCCTCTTTTGGATACCGTTCCAATGAACTCACTTTTCAACCATGCTTCGTCCAATACCTCAACGACTGGCTTTCCATCGATCGTTGTACTGTAAAAGTTTGGATACATAGAAGGACCGTGATTTCCCCAAATGCCCATATTCTTTACAGATCCAGCAGTGACACCTGCTTTTCCAGCCAATAGAGAGATGGCGCGGTTTTCATCCAATCGAGTCATCGCTGTAAAACGTTCACGTGGAATATCAGGAGCCGAATTCATCGCTATCAATGCATTGGTGTTGCATGGATTTCCAACAACCACAACTTGAATGTCATCGGCAGCATTGTCATTCAAGGCCTTTCCTTGTCCTGTAAAGATTGGACCATTTGCCAATACCAAATCAGATCTCAACATGCCCTTTGAACGTGGACGTGAGCCTACAAAGAAAGCCTTGTTCGCATCTTTAAAGGCAACATTCGGATCATCTGTCGCAATGATTCCATGAAGTAATGGAAATGCACCATCATTCAATTCCATCACAACACCCGCCAAACGAGCCATTGAGGGTGTTATCTCCAACAATTGCAAGATAATGGGTTGGTCCTTTCCAAAACAATCACCTGATGCCAAACGAAACAATAAGGCGTATCCAATATTTCCAGCAGCTCCGGTCACTGCTACGCGAATGGGGGATTTCATAATATTCTCCATGAAAAATGTGGGTCAATAAATAAAACTGTATCTAAAACACTTGTATAAAACAAAGAACCAAAGACTTACAAATAGCGCTTTAGTTCCTCTGAATTGGTGATAAAATCAAACTTTTCCTTACAGCGACGACAACGAAAGTCAATTCGAATGGGACTGGCACTTACACCCATAACCATTACCCAAAAGCCACCCCACGAGGAGTATGAACGCTCTTGAGAAACAGAGTGATGATGTCTATCGTATCCACACATACATCGAGGAGTGTCGTCTACAATATCTTTACCGCTCTCTGTAGACTCATTTGCACTGGTACTGTCGGGATCTTGATTGTCTGAGACCATCTTGATCAGTGACCCGTTGAATGCTCAGGATCAACAATGCCTTCTGGCACAACAACATTTCCAGCACGAACATTGTCATCCGCGCGTTTTTGTCGGAACTCAAAGGTATCAGACATCTTCATCACATTTCCACGACTTGCCATATCAAATGTGGTGAAAATGAAGAAAATACCCATGAACCAAAGCGAAGCCAAGAACAATGCAATATTCAACTTCGTATCGTGAATCAAGTGCATAAACCACGTCGCTACCAAGGTGGCTTTGACCAATGCTACTGCCATAGCTACAATAATCGATAATGTCGATGGCAACCCCAGTTCAGATACGCCGACTGTGACGAATGTCAATACAATCAAACAACTGAATACCGTGAAGTACAAAGAAAGTGGGCTAATATGTGGTTCAGAATGTGAATGTCCCATCGTGAATCTCCTTAGATGGTCGAAATACTGTGTATTTGGAAAACGTTTACGTTATTTGACGAGATACATGAGTGGGAACAAGAAAATCCAGATCAAGTCCACCAAGTGCCAGTATAAACCGACATTCTCTACAGCAGAGTGATACTCCGCGTTGAACTCACCACGTTTTGCACGCAATGCAAGCCACAAAATCACACCAACACCAATCACAACGTGAAGACCGTGTGTTCCAGTTGCAACAAAATACAATGAAAAGAAAATATGCGGTGCACTTGTCACATCGATCGATCCATCGGGGCGAATAGCCCCCAGTATCGACCCATCTGTATCTGTAAAGATTGGCCATTCTGCGAAGTGATAAAACTTACCAGGCAAGGTACCTACATGCAACTTGTGACTGTACTCAAAGTACTTGATCACCAAGAAAACACAAGCCAATGCGGCTGTGACAACCAACAGTTGAATCAATCTTTTTCGATGCTTTTTGGACTCTTCGTTTTCTTCTACTGGGATCAACTGCGCTTCTCGTACTGCCAATGCCATCGTTAGAGAAGACGTCAACAGAACAATCGTATTGGTAAATCCCATAGGAATAGACAACAGGTTCCGTGTTTGTACTTCACCGAAGGTGTCAGGGTAAAAATATCGCATCGCAATGTATGCCATAAAAAGACCACTGAAGAAGAGCAATTCCTGTGCCAAGAAAGCCCACATTCCTAGCTTGTGAGAGCTATTCTGTTGATCCATGGTGTGGAAGAAAAAGGCATGATAATGCTTTTGATTTGCGTTTTCGCTACTCATAATGACAATCCTTTAAGATGAGGCTGAACGAAGTAAACTGAGAGATTATTTGGCTGCAACTCGTTCCTTGACATCAATGTCAGGAAACTCGTATGGCCCACATGTACAAATGGGTTGACCTTCAAAATTATGCTCGATCGGTGGTGTGGCAGTTTCCCACTCCAATGACAAACCTTGCCATGGATTCTGAGGCGCCTTCTCTCCTTTCAACAAAGAATGGATCAACACAAACAACACTCCGAACAAAGACAAACCAAACAAGAATGACCCGATTGAAGACAAGCGCATCATTTCTTCAAACTGAGGCAAGTATTCATGATATCGACGAGGCATACCACGATGTCCAGCAATAAACTGAGGGATAAACGTCAAGTTGTACGACAAGAATGCAAATATCGAAACAGGTACACCTGCTTTCTCACTGAACATCTTACCGGTCATCTTTGGCCACCAGTGGAAAATACCGGTAATCAAAGCAAAGAGTACTCCACCCATCATTGTGTAATGGAAGTGGGCAACCACAAAGTATGTATCGTGCAAGTGAACGTCGGTAGACAATGTTGCCAATGGCAAACCAGTCAATCCACCAATGGCGAAAATCCACAAAAACCCTAATGTATACATCATTACAGTGTTCCAACGAATGTTCCCTTTATATAAGGTGGCAATCCATGAACACACTTTGATCGCAGTCGGTACCGCAACACCAAAGGTAATAAAAGAGAAAATGGCACCCATTGTTTCTGACTGACCAGAAAGGAACATGTGGTGTCCCCAAACCAAGAAGCCCACCGCCGCAATGGCAACTGAGGATCCTGCAATCGCTGTATACCCAAAAATGTGCTTGCGAGAGTGAATGGTAATGGTTTCCGAGATGATGCCGAATGCTGGCAAAATCATCACATAAACCACTGGATGAGAATAGAACCAAAAGAAATGTTGAAACAAAACCGGATCACCACCAAGTGCCGGATCGAAAATACCAATTCCCATAAAACGTTCAACAACGAGAAGAACAAGCGTTACAGCAATTACT
>Ga0115564_10002050_pt1 | contig 17753 bp, 19 predicted proteins | sample COGITO_mtgs_1105_7_FD_88680 | JGI IMG/M metagenome (GOLD analysis project Ga0115564, IMG submission 88680) | Pelagic marine microbial communities from North Sea - COGITO_mtgs_110523 | ecosystem: Environmental > Aquatic > Marine > Epipelagic | place: Germany:Helgoland, sampling site Kabeltonne...
TATAATTTGCATTTCATCAGTAACGGCTATCCCCGTGCGTTTACTTCCATAATCAATTGCCAAAAGACGTCCCATAGGGGTCAAAAATAAGAATTTAAAACGGATTTGCCTACCGATAAAAGTGAGTACCTTGAGAGGTATTAAATCCTAATTAATTTATATTATCTTCTTATTAGGGTTATATTTGTAAAAAAATAAACAATGACTAACTTAAGAACACTTATTGAAACTGCTTGGGAAAACAGAGCTCTTCTTCAAGAAAACACAACGAAAGAGGCTATTAGAACTATTGTAGACCTCTTAGATAAAGGAGAACTTAGAGTTGCAGAACCAACAGCAGAAGGATGGCAAGTCAATGAGTGGGTTAAAAAAGCAGTGGTGATGTACTTTCCAATCCAAACCATGGAAACGATTGAAGTAGGTCCTTTTGAGTTTCATGATAAAATTCCTTTAAAAACAGGCTATGCCGAAAAAGGAATACGAGTGGTACCTCATGCAGTGGCGCGCCATGGTGCCTACATTTCTAAAGGAACCATCTTAATGCCTAGTTATGTAAACATCGGTGCCTATGTAGATGAAGGTACGATGGTAGACACTTGGGCTACTGTAGGAAGTTGCGCACAAATTGGAAAAAACGTACACCTTTCTGGAGGCGTTGGTATTGGAGGTGTTTTAGAACCCTTACAAGCAGCCCCCGTTATTATTGAAGACAATGCCTTTATTGGCTCACGTTGTATCGTCGTGGAAGGCGTTCGTGTGGAAACAGAAGCCGTATTAGGCGCCGGAGTGGTACTTACAATGAGTACCAAAATAATAGACGTTACTGGAGATGAACCAAAAGAGTTTAAAGGTCTCGTACCGGCACGTTCTGTAGTCATTCCTGGAAGTTATGCTAAAGAATTTCCCTCTGGAACTTTTAACGTCCCTTGTGCACTAATCATCGGAAAACGTAAAGAAAGCACTAATAAAAAGACCTCATTAAACGATGCTCTAAGAACGCATAACGTAGCGGTTTAAACATATGTTTATTTACCTCCAAAATTTAAAGACCTTAGCAAAACGTATTTTATACGTGACTTTGTTTTACAGCATCTGTAGAATCCTATTTGTGTTTTTTCAGTATGATACCTTTGAAGAAATTAATTTATTCTTTTAAAAACTATTTTTCGACCACTTCTTCGCAGTTTTTTTGAATTAATTTTCTTCTGAAATTGACGACTGTACTTAAGCATCAGTGCGTATGTTTTTTTTGATGGTGTATTTGGAGCGCATAAAAAAGCATATTCTGTTGACATAATTTTAATCATCGATTTAGATAACCAAAGGCGTCTAAAATTATACATCCGTTTTTTGAAATTCATCGATTCAAATCGCATGCGATTTAGATCAATTAAATAAAAGTTATAATGCTCAGCGTCCATTTTAATTATCAAGGTGTTTCCTGGAGAATGATCTAAAAAATTGACATCATTTTCGTGTAGTTTAAAGGTGAATTCTGAAAATTGTTTTAGAATTTCATTTCTGTCAGGGTAGTTTAAATCATGAATCAATACTCTGAAATCTAAATCGTAATCAACATGATTACTGATGTAATAACTTTGCTTAAGACCAAGCCAGGAAGTTGTTTCAAAATACGCAATTGGAGATGGAGTTAAAATTGTTTTTTGAATTAAAACATTAGCGTACTCATAAGATCTTCTCGCTTTTGATTTTCGGATATATTTATACACCATTGCGTTAAAAAGTGATGGTGTTTTAAATTGTTTAATGTTAAGGTTTAACCCATCTATCTTTAATGATTTAATTGTATTTCGCTCACCTTTTAGAACAGTCGTTCCAGATGAATTGAAATTACAAATAGCTTTTTCAATGGCATCAGAATGAGATGAGAATTTTGGATGTATAACAAGTTTGTTCATGTAAACTTTTAGAAGCTTTAAAAAAGTAATATCTTGCTAAGATAGACTATACTAAGCCATGAAAAAAATACTAGTAATCCAAAATAAGCGAATCGGAGATGTCCTGATAGCGTCATTGATTGCGACTAATATTAAAAAAACAATCCCAAATTCACGTGTAGATTACATGGTTTATGATTATACTTCAGGAGTGATAGAAAATAATCCAGCAGTAGATCGAATTATTCAATTGAATGAAAAAAAATTGAAAAAAATCCCAACTCTTATAAAAACAATATGCGAAGTCCGACAAGCGCAATATGATATTATTTTTGATCCATATGCGAAATTTCAAAGTAGGGTTATCTCATTGTTTTCAAAAGCTACAATTCGTGTAGGATATAAAAAAACCGATAAAAATCCTGTTTTAAATTTTTACACACATAATGTGTCGTTCTTAAAGATCAAAACAAAACCCTGTGGTAAATCTATTGAAGACAGAGTTCATTTAGTAAACTCTGTATTTCCATTGGAAGCACCTGATTATACGCCGAAAATACATTTAACAGCGACCGAAAAGCAATATTCAAAATTAAAAAACTACAACAAGCCTGTTGTGATGTTTGGGGTCTTGGGAAGTACCCCTCAAAAATCAATGCCTTACGAATATATTATTACTCTGATAGATTATGTCACTACCAATTTTGATGTTAATATATTATTTAATTATGCGCCTAACCAAAAATTAGAGGCTACAAAAATATATAACAAGTGTAAGCATCATGACGCCATTATTTTTGACGTATATGAAGCAAGTATAAGGGGTTTTATTTCATTGATGAATCAATGTCAATTATTAATTTCAAATGAAGGTGGCGTTGTTCATATTGCAAAAGCTCTTAACAAACCAACCTTCACTATTTTTTCTCCTTACGTTATAAAATCACATTGGGCCAGTTTTGAAGACGGGAAACTTCACACTTCCGTACATTTGCTTGACGAAAAACCAAATTTATTTTCCAGTTCAAAAGAGGAGCGTAAAAAAATCGAAGAAGACCCTTCATTTTTATATAATCAACTAACCCCTGAAATAATTCTTAAAGAATTAACTCCGTTTTTAAAGCATCATATTAGATGAATAAACTAAGTTATTTAGATAAGTTTAATATTTGGCGACGAAAATTACGTTGGAATAGACAGTACAAAAAAGGGCGTTGGGATTATTTAAAAGATGATAAGGAAGCTCCTCGTTATGCTAAAATAATTGAATTAATAAAATACCATTCTAAGAAAAAACCAAGTATCCTAGATTTAGGATCAGGTGAAGGTGTGTTAAGAATACGTTTAGACACTGAAAATATTGGTTATTTTTTAGGAATTGACTTTTCTAAATTTTCTATAGAAACTGCAAATAAATACAATTTCAAAAACACAGATTTTCATGTTGGAGACCTCCATTATTACAAACCACCTCAAGAATTTGACATTATAATTTTCAATGAAGCTTTTTACTACATCAATGACACTGTTAAAGCCCGAGTATTAAATAGAGTTTTAGGGAAACTAAAAAAAGGTGGCATCTTAATTAACTCCATTTTTAGGGAAGGTTCCGGATGTTGGGAATACTTTGATATTCCTGAATTGGAACAGCTAGATTTTTGTAAAGTAAATTCCAATGAAGGAACTGTTTATTGGAAATTAGGAGTTTATAGAAAAAACTAAGCTTTTAATTTACTTGATTTTTTTAATACCGAAATCAGTCCAAGTCCTCTTTTCTGACTTAACTATTCTCCGTATTTCTAAATTCCTTTCTAAAGATTCTTTTGTTTTATATCCTCTCGGATGATCGAGATGTAAACAAATTGCTTGGTGTCTAATTTGTTTTGGACGAATTTTAAAATTAACTAATCGCTCTCCTATTTCACGATCTGGCCCACCGTATTTCATACGCTCATCATAGCCATTAATAGCCAATAAGTCACTTTTCCAAGCGGAAGAATTACAGTTATTAAATGTAGCTCCTGTTGGAGTTAAAAAATCTAAAACATTTGACAGCAGAGTGCCCGCAGAAATTTTTAAACCTTGTTTAAAGCCTAAGTTCCCCTTCTTACTTAACCACTTTTTGTCAAAGCATAACGCATTCGCAATATTATCTTGAGTAATTTTCGTACTTAGTTTTAAATTGAGCTTACAATATCCCCCAGAAAGGAAATAACCCTTTTCAGCATATTTTGCATGAACAGCAACAAAATCACATCTGGGAATACAATCTCCATCTGTAAATAATATGTAGTCATGATTGGCTTTAGTGATCGCAATATTTAATATACGTTGTCTACGATAGCCTTTATCTTCGTGCCAAATGTGACGCAACGTTACTGGGTAATCTAATTTAAAACTGTCAATTAAGTCCTTTGTTGTTTCTTTTGACCCGTCGTCAACAACAATAACTTCAAAAAAATCATAAGTTTGATGCTTATAGCCTTCTAACACTTTACGAAGCCAATCTTCGGAATTGTAAGTGCTAACGATCACCGTTATGTATAAGTTTTTCATAAATCAAATATATAATGCAAACTTAAACATATAAATTCATTAATTCAATAAAATTCAGAAAGTGAGTATAAACAAAACAAAATGGAAACAAATTTAGTAAATTTGCTTTTTAGATTTAAATGAAAAGACTAACTGTAATCATACCTACTTTCAACGAAGAGGCCTACCTCGAAAGAGCTTTATACTCTATAAATTTTGCAGATGAAATCATTGTTGTAGATTCTTTTAGCACTGATAAAACAGAAGAAATAGCTAGGGCACACGAGTGTAAGTTTATTCAACGTAAGTTTGATAATTTCTCGAACCAAAAGAACTTTGCTTTAAAATCTGCATCTTCAGAATGGGTGCTTTTTTTAGATGCAGACGAGCGAATTAGTTATCCTCTACGGCAGGAAATACTATTAGCGATAGAGAATTCAAAATACCAGGGCTACAAGCTAAGCTTTCCTCATTTTTTCATGAATCGATTTTTACACAGTCAAAGTAGTTCCGTGACCCGATTGGTTATTCGTGAAAAATGTCGTTTTGAAGGAAACGTCCATGAAAAACTAATCGTAGAAGGCACAATAAGTAATTTAAAAAATCCAGTATTACATTATACTTATAAAGGTCTTGAACATTACATAAAAAAGAAAGATAATTACGCTTGGTTTCAAGCTGAACAACGTTTTCAAAAAGGCAAAGAATTGTCTCTTTTTCAATTAATATTTAAGCCATACTATCGATTTTTTAATAGTTATTTCTTAAGAGGTGGCTGGAGAGATGGGGTCCCTGCCTTAGCAATTGCTGGGGTGAACGCTTATGGGGTGTTTTCAAGATATGCAAAACTAATGCTGCTTAAAAAAGGATTAAAATAAAGACAACTTTCCTAGTTTTAATTTTAATTTGAATTTCAACAAGCTATCTTCTCCCTTGATATCCAATCGATTTAACTCATGGTTATTCTTAAAAGGCAGTAGATTCAATCGATTACCTATACGTAAGCCAAAAGCTACATCCTGGACTAATAGTTCATTGATAAACACAGATTTAAAGGGTTCGTTTCGAGGAAATTTACCATAAGGATACGCCAAAACATTACAAATATTTAAGTCATGTTTAGAAATAAAATCTTTACATTTTTTAAAATCTTGTTTAATAGATTCTAAAGATAATGAATCATATGGACGGTGCTCAAAAGAGTGTAATCCAAGTTCTACAATTTTCGGATCCATAGCCTTTAACTGCGAAACACTCATTAAAGAAGCTGAGCCGTCATTCCAAGAGTCAACCCCACCAACATACGCTAGAGGTGCGTAGAAACAGGCTTTCAAGTTGTATTTCTCAAGAAGAGGATAAGCTAATTCATACTGATTTAGATATACATCATCAAAAGTGATAATAATTGGTTTTTTTGGAAAGTCATCAACATGTTTAAACCTTTGAATATCACTAAAATGTAACGTTGTGTAACCTTTTGAAACTAAATATTTAAACTGCGCTTCCAATTTATCACACCTCAATGAGAGGCCGATGCTAGAAGTAGGATCCTTACAAATATTATGATACATTAAAATTGGTAAACGCGACATCGATTCTATAGCTTATATTCAATGTAAAATTATTACTTTTGTGTGTGACTACACAATTATTTTAAAATAGTTTTAAATTTCATGGTTAGTGCTATTGTTTTTTCATTTAACGACCACAAGTACATAAAAGACTGCATTTCAAGCTTATCGTTTGTTAATGAAGTAATTGTAATAGGAAAAATAGAACAATCAGTACTATCAGAAATACAATGTCCGTTTCCTGTAAGATATATTGAATCTGAGTTCACTGGTTTTCATCAACTAACAAGGGAAGCTATCAAAAACGTTTCCTATAAATGGATTGTAGCCATAGAAGCCAACCACTGTATTTCAAAGCAGTTGTCACAAGAAATTATTAAAATTGTATCAGACGAAAAATCATCTGGAATTTACAACGTTAAAACGCGCTTCAATTTCATGGGAAAGTCAATGCAGTATTCAGGATACAGAACATCAAGCAGTCCTTTATTATGGCAACTAACAGCAAACGACAAGACAACACCATCTAAAGCATTAAAAAACCTTATTGATGAAATCTATTTAGATTTTGATAGTTATAATGGTCGATTGACCGAAAAGGCAAAACAAAGAGCTCGTGAATTATTTATAAATCAAAAACGGCCGTTTTTTTTATATTTTTTCTTAAAACCCTTTTGTAAACTAATAATTAATTATGTTTTTAAACTTGGTTTATTGGATGGAAAAGAAGGCTTTGTATTTGCCTATATAAAAGCTTTTGAAGAATTTAAAACCTATTTATTTCTTTGGCTAATGTATCGAAATTTAGATTAACTATGATAAAAGTTTCAGGGGGTATTATCGCCTATAATGAAGAGTGTTTATAAGAATGTCATACATCTTGAGTAGGTGATGTCGATAAAATTGTGAAAGTAGCCTTAGGTACTACCGGCACGGGCCACAGGAAAACAAAACATTTAAAGAACTAAAAGTTAAGAGGACATTATTCGACTCCAAAACGTCTTTACTTTTGGCTTTTCAAACCCATGACAACCAAACGGCAGTTTATTGTTATTTATCTTGAGAGCTAAATCTGGTTTTCGGTCAAAAGCAAATCGCAAACCTTCCTTATAATCGGGAATTAAAAAACTAGAGTCCTGCTCAGGAATAGAAGACCAAAATACATCTTCCATAATTCTAAAATCGTCTTTTGAACGACTTAAGTTTTGCTCTATAACAGATTTCATTTTTTTTGAATTAGCTATGTGTGAACTCACTTTTCTTAACGAAAAACCACCATTACCAACTTTATAAAATATTTTTGAACGTTCTTTCTTTTTCTTAGAATCAAATAGTGATAAAAGTTTTTTAATTACTTTATCAGGTGATGCTATCCAGGGTGCTCCAATGTAATCGTAGTCTTTAGAACACCAATACAATAATTCATCTTTAAAAACATAAGCATCTAATTGATAAATCAAAATATATTTAGAATGTACAAATCGCTCATAAAAGCTGTCTGTTAACATCAAACGATTATACCCAAAAACACTTTTAAAATAATGATCGGGAAATTTTTCGGAAGAAATACGCCCCTCAAAGTTTATGGAAGATGCATCCAAAGATTCTGGTTGAACAAAAACAATCGAATGATGCCCTAATATCTTAACACATTGATTTAAAGATTTAATTTCAAAATCTAATAACTCTGTTTTATATATAGGAATTACAATCGTTACTTCGTTTTTATTCATATGAATCGGTTTTTATTAAACTAAAACTTAGAGGAGTTCCTTTTTCTATATTTCTAATAAAGGAACTTCCTAGAACTTCTTTATAATGTTTGGGATGCAATCCAAAACCAGGGCGAATACTTCTAACATTTTTTTCTGTAACGACATCTCCTTTTTTAACAGCCTCCACAACGTACAATGACCTTGAAAAATCTCTTCCTTTTATTTGCTTTTCAGTAAGGTCATAATTAATTTCTCCAACAGCCTTTTCAGCTTCTCTAACTGCTTTTACCATTTCTGTAAACTCTAACTCATTCATAGAAAAAGATGCATCTGGCCCTCCAACAGATCTATCTAAAATAAAATGTTTTTCAATAATTTTCGCTCCAAATACAGTGGCTACAACTGGAGCGGTAGAACCCAAAGTGTGATCGGAGAGCCCACTTATTACATTAAATCGACTTGCTAAATCTTTCACCATACACATATTAGCCTCTTCTATTGGTGCAGGGTAACTTGATGTACATTTTAATAATGCGATGTCGTGATTCCCCATTCTTTTACAGGCATCAAGTGCTAATTCAATGTCTTTTATTTCAGAAATTCCCGTAGACAAAATAATTGGCTTGCCTTTTGAAGCTACATATTCAATTAAAGGGATGTCTGTAATTTCAAAAGAAGCAATTTTATAAGCGGGAACATTTAAAGTTTCTAAAAAATCAACTGCTGTTTTGTCAAAAGGGGATGAAAAACAAATCAAACCTTCCTTTTTTGCTACTAGCATTAACTCTTCATGCCATTCCCAAGGGGTAAAAGCTTCTTTGTAAAGATCATGTAATTTTTTTCCATCCCAAATTGTACCCTTTATCAAAAAATCCATTTTGTCACTATCAATTGTAATGGTATCCGCCGTATATGTTTGGAGCTTTACACAGTCCGCACCAGCTCTTTTAGCAGCTTTAATAGTCTCTATAGCAGTATCTAAACTTCCATTATGATTAGCAGAAAGCTCTGCTATTATGAAAACTTTACTGTCAGTATTGATGTTGTTGGTTCCAATTTTCATGGTGTTTTTTTTATGAAGTGAAAGCTATTTGAGCCTTCATGAATTACTATATCCTTAAGTTCAAAACCTGCTTTTTCAAAGGCATATTTTGAACTTAAATTAGTCTGCTTAATAAAAGCATTAATTGTAAAATCAGGGTTATCTAATAAAAAATAGTTAGCTCCTATTTGTAACATTTCTTTCGAATACCCATTCCCTCTGTGGTTTGAACCTATCGAAATACCGATTAATGAATTATTATTTGATGTTTTTTGAATTCTTAATTGCCCAATAATTATATTTTGATGGTTAATAAAAATCAACATTAAGCATAAGCTGTCATTTAATTTATTTTCAAACCACTGTGAATGAGTTTCAAAATTAATGAATTTTGATTTATATGATTGTTCTCTAACAAGTGGGTCATTTGCCCAATCAAAATAAAGTTTAACATCTTTTGGTAGAGCTTTTCTATGACTTAACAATTTGCATTTATTTTAGAGTGAATAACTACGTCAATATATTTGCCTTCAAAAAAACAATGGTCAGATAATCGTGACTCTTCGTTAAACCCAGCAAGAATCAAAACCGGATAGAGTTTGGGTCTTAAATCAAATGCATAAGTAAAAATCTTAACCAATTTCAAATCTAAAAATGCTACTTCTTCTAATAATAACAAAAAAGCAGCCCAAATTTCTTCAAATCGTTCTTTCTCATAATTTGTTTGCATTATAAATGAAACCTCCGCATTTTTATTTACCCAATTAACATGTACTAATCCACCATATCCTATACACTTACTTTTTTCTAAAAAAGAAAAAAGGATTTGATTTGGTTGATCTTGATCAAAGAGTTTACCAATAACATTAGTGAAATAATTATTTTGATGTTTTTCAGAAATCGGGTTTTCTTGTCTCAAATGATAAATTTGTTCATTTCTCCATTTCATTATATCCATTCGGTCTTCAAAACGAATTGGGACAATAGAAAAATTTCCGTTCTCGAAATTTTGTTTATGTAAAACTTTATATGAACTCATAGAGAAATTAATTTAATCTTTTAAAACCAGAGTGACAAATAGGCCCCTCAATTAAATCTCCTGTATTAATTTCACCGGCTTCACACTTTGATATTTTTGCAAAAATCTCATCTAAAACATTAAAATAAATTTCGAATTCAACATTAGAATGTGCTGTTGAAGCATAAAAATTAGTGCTAGCTAAAATTCCTTTCTTAAGCATTTCTTGAGATATTAATGTTTTATAGGATAAAGCATCTATACTATTAAAACTATATGTACTTAATGCAGGAATACCAGCAAGGGTAATATCTAAACCGTGTAGATTGGCTAAATATTCCCACCCTTCTTGCATTTTTCTTCCATTTTCTGTAATCACTTCCCAAGACTTTACACGTTCCATCTCCTTTAAAGTTGCTAATGCTGCAGTTGGACCAATTCGTTCCGTCCAAAATGTGCTACTTATGAATGTGGATTGAGCCGCTTCCATAACAGACTTTTTACCAACTACAGCTGTTAGTGCATATCCATTTCCAATCGTTTTACCATACATTGCCATATCAGGCTCAACATTGTATTTTTGGTGAATCCCACCAAAAGTCTCTCTAAAACCTGAAGTACACTCATCAAAAATTAGCACAATGTTTTTTCTTGTAGCCAAGTCTCTCACTTTATGAAGAAATTTATCTTCAGGACCAAAATTGCGAACTACTTCCATTTTGATTACTCCAATATCGTTGTTTTCTACAATGTTAAGCAATTCTTCAAAATTATTATAGTTAAAAGGGTAAACAGAGTTTTTTAGATTTTTAGGAACTCCATTTGGACTTAAGCCAGGTAATAAATGCTTCGATAAATCATCTCCGTCATTATGATTCGCAGACAAATACCAGTCGTGCCAACCATGATAACCACAAATTGCTACTTTATCCTTCCCAGAAGCAGCGCGGGCTATGCGTATGGCAATAGAATTTGCTTCACCTCCTGTTCTTGCAAATCGAACCATATCGGCCCAGGGATTAAGCTCAACTAGCTTTTCTGCTAAATAAACTTCTTCAGGGCAACTTAAAGTACTCATATTTCCATTTTTGACTGTTTCCATTACGGCAGCATCAACGACATCGTTTCCATATCCTAATGTATTGGTGCCAATACCCATAATAGTCATATCTATTAATTCTTTACCTTCTAAATCCCATATTCTACAGCCTTTTGCTTTAGAAAAATAAGAAGGCCAGTGTTCAGGAAGAAACATTTCTGGTCTTTTGGATAATAACATTGTTCCGCCAGGGATTAATGTCTTCGCTTTTTTATATAATTCTTGACCTGTACCCATTATTTATCATTTTTTAAAGATGTTTTCAGCCCTTCATTTCGAATAATTGAATTATTGATTATACCTAAATCATTTTCAATTATGTAATTAGTATATTTCAACCAAGTTTGATCTACCCCTATTTCTTCGATTAATCTTTTAATTAATTCAAAATCTCTAATTTCATCAACTGTCATTCTTATTTTTGAATAATCAAATTTACAAGGGAAATTTATTGCTTTAAACAAAACACCTCCATTAAAATCTGAATTATTTCTTATATAAGGAGTAACATGCTCTCTTTCTGATTGAAGTTTAGCGCTTTTCCAAGCAGTTTCTAAAGCCGAAAACTTAAAAACCTCTACATCCTGACCATCAGGAAATTTTTCTACAAAAGTATTTGATCCATAATCAACATTTTTTTGTTGTACAAAAGAAATTATGCTATCAACTAATTTGGGATCTATTAAAGGACAATCAGATGTCACTCTTACTATCCAGTCTGGTTTGTCATTTTTAACTGCTTTATAGAAACGATCCAACACATCTAACTCTGACCCCCTTGAGGCATCAAACCCCCATTGGATGGCCTTGTTATAAATAATTTCATCTTCAGGTTTAATTGTAGTTGCAACAATTATTTTAGAAATAGTTTTACATCCCCTTAAACGGTTCAAATGAATTTGCAATAATGATTTCCCTTCAATCTCTTTCAATATTTTACCAGGAAACCTTGTGCTTCCAGATCTAGCTTGAGTAATTAATACTGTTTTCACTTCCATAATGATGGATTTAATAAGTCTAGATCTTTAACTTTTATATTATTAATTACTTTAATAACATCTTGTCTAATTATATATGAAGCTGCTTTTATATTAGCATTAAGTTGAAATACAGAATCAACTCCTATTATAACATTGTCTATATTTTCTTGGTGTAAACAGTAACTCAATGCCAATTCTTCTTTTGAACAATTTGATTCAATTATAATTTGATTTAATATTTCTAATTCCGTTTTCAACTTTTGAACAATAGGTGTTTTGTCATTCGTATTTTTAAAAAACAACCCTTGAAGAAAAGCAGATCTAGTATGAATTAATTTTCCTTTTTTTTTAAGTTGACTCAATAAATCTCCTCTTAAATTAAAATTATCTAGCATATTAAAAGGGAGTTGAATTACAGTAATTAAATCTTCATTTAGTAACTGTTTTAAATGATCATTCGTGTAAACTGAAACTCCTATATTATTTACGTAGCCTTTTGATTTCAATTCAACCAATGAATCTAGTGCTTTATAATTAGTTTTAAATGATTCAAAAGAGTGAAACATTAGCACTTCTATAGAATTAACCGCTAACTGCTTAATGTAATCTAAAACTATCTCATTAATTGAATTATTTCTTATAAAATGAGGGAATTTAGTGATAATTTTAAATTTTGAGTAGCCGTTTTTTTTATGAAAATCCCCAATTGTTTCATGAGCATTTCCGTAAACTTCTGCTGTATCTAAAGTCCTAATTCCCTGATCATATGCAATTTTAAAAAGTTCTAAAACTTGATTTCTCCCAAGCTTTCCAGTAGTGTTATTTATTCCGTAGTCTAAACCAAACTGAACAGTTCCTAAAATTAATTTATTTTCCATTAGAAATAAATTTTAGAACCTTACTAATAACTAAATTTTGCTCTTCTGAAGTTAAAGAAGGATACATTGGAAGACTAATACAATTAGCATAATAATTTTCTGAATGAATCAAATTAGCTCCATCATATCCTATATTTTTGTAGTAAGGTAATAAATGAACCGGTATGTAATGAATTTGACTAAATATGTTATTTAATTTTAAATAATCATATAATTCTTTTCTGTTTTCAACCTCAATAATGAATAAATGATGAGCATTATAAGAGTTTTTTGGCAGTGACTGAAATTTTATTTCTCCTTCAAAAGCCTTTTTATAAGCTGAGGAGATTTCATTTCTTCGTTCTACTCCTTTTTTGTTTTTTGCTAATTGGGTAATTCCCAATGCCGATTGAAAATCAGTTAATCTATAATTAAAACCAAGTTCTATCATTTCATAATACCAACCTCCATGGTTTTCTGCCATAGTCTCTTTGGTGATCCCATGGGTTCTTAATAATATCAACTTTTCATACAATTCTTTAGAGTTTGTAGTAACCATACCTCCTTCACCGCATGCTATATGCTTTACGGGATGAAATGAAAAAACACCTATATCTGAATAGTTCCCATTTCCACAAAAGTTTTTTTGATTTTTACTGTCCGTAAAAAAACCCCCGGGGGCATGACAAGCATCTTCTATTATCCAAAGGTTATGAGCATCTGCTAACTCTCTAAATTCTTGCATATTGACAGGAAGACCAGCAAAATCAACAGGAATAATTCCTTTAAAAAACCCTTTGGGTTTAGATTCAATTAATTCTTTTACTGAATTAATATCCAGTAAATATGTGTCTGGATTAATATCTGCAAACCATACTTCACTTCCTACAAAACGAATGCAGTTAGCTGAAGCCGCAAAAGTAATAGGAGTTGTAATCACTCTATCCCCTTTTTTCAGGTTTAATGCAAGTACTGAGAGATGCAATCCTGATGTGGCATTATTAACCGCAACAGCATAACTTGAACCAACATAATCTGCAAATTTAGTTTCAAATTCTTTTACTTTTGGACCTTGAGTAAGGTAATGCGATTGAAGTGTCGATATTACTGCTTCAATATCATCTTTATCGATATCCTGTCTTCCGTATGGTATTGGGTTCATTAAACTTTAAAATTAGGATCAACATACTTTTTTACTAATTCCCTTAGGCTATCTACAGTTTCCCATTCATCATTATCACCCGAATTGTAAGAGAAATTTTGATCAACTAGTTTGGCCTTAAAATGTTTAATGAATTTGTCTCTGTCAAATATTGTTTTTTGAGGTAAAATCACATAATACTCACCAATATCAAATGTGTTAATTGCATCTGAAACTGTTATCATTTCCTCATGTAATTTCTCACCTGGTCTTATTCCTACTTCTTCCTGAGTACAATCGGGGCCAATCGCACTTGCGACATCAACTATCTTATAAGAAGGTATTTTAGGAACAAATAATTCGCCACCCCAAGCCTTCTCAATAGCATCAAATACCATTTGACATCCATCTTGAAGAGAGATGTTAAATCTTGTCATTTTTTTATCTGTTATTGGCAATACTCCATCATTTCTTTTGTTTAAGAAAAATGGCATGACAGAACCATTTGACCCCATCACATTCCCATAACGCACAACAGAAAACTTTACATCTCTAGAGCCTTTAATGTTATTAGCCGCAATAAATAGTTTATCAGATGTAAGTTTAGTTGCACCATATAAATTAATTGGAGCACAGGCTTTATCTGTAGAAAGCGCGACCACATCTTTAACACCACATTTCATGGCCGCAGCAATAACATTTTCTGCCCCATTAATGTTTGTCTTAATACATTCAGAAGGATTATATTCAGCTAAATGCACGTGTTTCATTGCTGCTGCATGAATAACAATGTCAATTCCTTCAAAAGCTCTCTCCAATCGCTCTTTATCTCTAACATCACCAATAAAATATCTCATTGCAGGATATTTAGATTCAGGAAACTCCATGGCCATATTAAAATGTTTTTGTTCATCTCGAGATAAAATCACAAGCCGTTTAACGCGTGGATTTCTTTCTAAAATTAGTTTAGTAAACATTTTACCAAAAGAACCTGTACCTCCTGTAATTAAAATACTTTTACCATTCAAATTTATCATAACATCAATTCAGATTAACTGTTAATTTTGAAAATTAAACACTAATTTATAATTTCTCACTTACAAATATATAGGTATTTTAATTAAATTTATTTGTGAGGGCTTCTAAGTTTTTAAAAAAGGGCTACTTTATCAAAATTTATTAATTCTTAATACTTATTTTTACAACTAAATTTGAATTTTTAACTATTTATTTTATGCTCAAATCACTGTTTTTCGTATCAAAACCATTAGAGCTTTTAGGAGCTATTGAAGCGAAAAAACAATTTAATTTACTTCATACTGTATTGGTGTATTCATGTAAAGATAACGCTGATAAAATTACTATAGAATTCTTAATTAAAAACCATAGCGATTGGTCTGAAGTCATATTTGTAAAAAACAAGCCTTACTACGGGCTATTTTGGGTAAAGCTAATTAACAAACTAAAAAAAGAAAATTACCAGTACTTGTTTACTAGAGGGTTCTCTGCTGCTGCTTATTTTGTTCATAACTTATCTTACAAAAAACATTACCTGTTGGACGATGGGGCAGCTACAATTAATATCTCTAGAGAATTTATGGCCAATAGGAACTTAACGAAGCGATTCTCGCTGTTTCGTGGACTTAATAAAACTGGAAAGAAATACGCATTAATTAGTTTTATCTACAAGATTTTAAATGTCAGTGTTGAAAAAGAAGTTAATTCAGCAAACTTTTTTACTTTTTATGATATCAAAGAATCAAAAAACCACACAGTAGTAATCAATAAAATGAAATGGCTGAAAGAGCTCTCTAAAAAAACTTCTTCCATAAAACCTGAAGAGATAGTCTATGTTATTGGAACTGACATTATTCAATGTAAGATTCTAAATGAAGATGACTATTTAAACACAATTATATTGATTAAAGATCATTACCCTACAAAAAAAATTTACTACATACCACATCTAAACGAGCAAGAGTCATTTATTAATTTGATTAAAGAAAATGGGGTTTATATTCAAAAAAACAAATTCACAATAGAACTTGACTTTATTTTAAATAATATTACTCCTTTACATGTAGCTGGAACCATTTCAACAGCCTTAATTTCTTTAAAATTAATTTATGGAAGTCAAATAAAGGTTGATTACTTTAACTTTGACTCCTCAAAAGTTTCAACTAAAAATAATCAAAACTTAAGTGCTATTTACGATTACCAGAATAAATTCATAAACTCTATTCAAATTGAATATTAATTACTGTAACTATTTTTAGTGTTTTTGATTTATGTAAAATTCCCCCTTTTAGTTTAATGGTAATAAAAACCAAAATATTAAAACTCAATTAAAAAAACATACCAAAAAGGCATTAAATTGATTAAATTTACGGCTTTGAAATAAGGAATCATACAATATATCTATTCTAATTAAAAAATATAAAAGAAAAAAAATACTTAAGTTGGCTGATTCCGTTAAGTTTTCAACAGCTCCAATACAAAACAACATATAAACTATGACTAAACTTACTGCAATAATTCCGGCGGGTAATGAAATACATAACATTGAATCAGTAATCAAATCCGTTAGTTTTGCTGATGAAGTCCTAGTAGTTGATAGTTTTAGTAGTGACGGCACCTACGAGATAGCTAAAAAATTAGCAACTAAAGTTATTAGACGTGATTATGAATATTCTGCTTCCCAAAAAAATTGGGCAATTCCTCAAGCTGCTCATGACTGGATACTATTAGTGGATGCTGATGAACGTGTAACGCCAGAATTAAAAAATGAAATAGTATTGCTACTACAAAATCCTCCACAAGATATCGCTGCATTTTGGATTGGAAGAAACAACCATTTTATGGGTGAAAAAGTGAATTATAGCGGTTGGAGAAATGACAGTGTGATTAGACTTTTCAAAAGAGACCTTTGTGTTTATCAGGACAAACATGTACATGCAGAAATTTTAGTAAATGGTAAAATAGGTAGGCTTAAAAATAAATTTTATCACAACACTTATATTACTTTTGATAAATATATTGAAAAAATGAACCGTTACGCCACCTGGCAATCAAAAGATTATGATAAAAAAACAGGTAAATTGACTCCTTACCATTTTATTATTAAACCTATTTGGGGAATTTTCAAGCACTATATATTACAGAGAGGCTTTAGGGATGGAGTCGTCGGGTTAGCTATTGGTTATATTCAAGGATATGTAATATTTATGAGGTATATAAAACTTTGGTTATTGAGGAGAAGTAGATCGTAAATTATTATTAATCTCAAATAAAAACTTGAAACTGATTTAATGTTAATTTATAATCATCTAAACCACGTTTAATTAATTTACTCTAACAAAGACAAAAACAAACACTTCCATTATGGAAACCCTCGAACTCAACAATACCATAAAAACTTTAAAGCAAGGAGGCATTATCCTATACCCTACAGACACCGTTTGGGGATTGGGATGTGATGCTACTAACTTTGCCGCAGTTGAAAAATTATTTAAGTTTAAGAATCGAAAAGATCAAAAAACAATGATCTGTTTGGTGAGTGATTTTAAAATGTTAAACTATCACGTGGAGGAAATTCCAGAGGCTGCTTATAGCATCTTAGAACATGCTGCAGACCCCACTACCATCGTGTACGACAAGCCTTTAAGAGTCACTGAAAATCTTATTGCGGCAGACAATACATTAGCCATTCGTATGGTAAAAGAAGGTTTTTGTGCCGATTTACTAAAACGGTTTAAAAAACCAATTGTTTCTACGTCTGCAAATATTTCAGGAAAACCAACTCCAAAAACCTTTCAAGAAATTGAAGCGTATATTTTAAAAGGTGTGGACTATGTTGTAAATTTGGAGCGTACAAAAAAAGCTTCTAAACCGTCTTCA
>Ga0115564_10002063_pt1 | contig 17699 bp, 12 predicted proteins | sample COGITO_mtgs_1105_7_FD_88680 | JGI IMG/M metagenome (GOLD analysis project Ga0115564, IMG submission 88680) | Pelagic marine microbial communities from North Sea - COGITO_mtgs_110523 | ecosystem: Environmental > Aquatic > Marine > Epipelagic | place: Germany:Helgoland, sampling site Kabeltonne...
CATCTAAGTCAAAGATACCTCCTCAACGCTCCAAGGCGCTCAAAAAGATCTTTTATGTGATCGTGTGTTATCATAATTTTATTTCGAAATACAAAAATAGAATTTATAGTATAGAATTAAAATAATATGTAGTTTTATATCCAAAATATAATTCATGCAAATAGATTTAAGAAGCGATACCGTTACAAGACCGTCCAAAGGGATGCTGGACGCCATGATGACCGCCAAACTAGGCGATGATGTCTACGCAGAAGACCCAACGGTGAATGCCTTGGAAACTCGAGTAGCTGGTCTTTTTGGAAAGCCGAAAGCCTTGTTTTTTCCTTCTGGAACCATGGCAAATCAAACGGCTATCAAACTCCATACACAACCTGGTGAGCAATTGATATGTGATAAATATGCCCACGTCTATAATTATGAAGGCGGTGGAGTTTCTTTTAACAGTGGAGTTTCTTGCCAACTTGTAGATGGACATCGAGGTATGATGACGGCGGCTCAAGTAGAAGCAGCCATCAATCCTCCCGATTTTTATCACAGCCCATTGACCTCGTTGATAACTTTGGAAAACACGACTAATAAAGGAGGCGGTGCGTGTTGGGATTTTAATGAGATTTTAAAAATTCGTACGGTTTGTGATGCTCATGATTTAGGTCTCCATTTAGACGGGGCTCGTTTGTGGAATGCACTGGTTGCAAAACCGGAGAGCGCACAACAATACGGACAAGTTTTCGATACCATTTCGGTTTGTTTTAGCAAGGGCTTAGGGGCTCCTGTGGGTTCTATGTTGGTTGGCGACGAAGCATTGATGAACAAAGCCTTGCGCGTTCGAAAAATGTTGGGAGGCGGCATGCGCCAAATAGGTTCTCTCGCCGCTGCGGCGTCTTATGCTTTGGATCATCAGTTCGATCGTCTCAAAGATGATCACCAAAAAGCAAAAGAGATTGCAGAAGTTCTTGAACAATTAGATGCTGTTTTGAGTGTTGAGCCTGTGGAAACAAACATTGTAATATTCAAACTAAACCCAAACATCCCTGAAGCGCTGTTTTTAGACAATTTAAAAGCGCATGAAATTCTTGTAAGTGATATGGGAAGTGGAAAGCTAAGAATGGTGACGCATTTAGATTATACCGATGCAATGCATACCAATCTTTTAGGAATTTTGCGCAAACCCTAATTATTTGTTGTAAGTTTATAGATTGAAAATTTAATCTATACAGTCATGAAACTCAATATACTCTCTCTAATTTTAATAAGCTCACTCTTTTCTTGTGATACTAAGACTCAGAAATCAATGTCAGAATTACCGAATGCTCCAATAGCGAAACAAATCCCTAAAAATTTAACAATCCATGACGATGTGCGGATTGATGAATTTTATTGGTTAAACAACAGAGAGAATCCAGAAGTGATTGACTATCTTAATAAAGAAAACGATTATTACGATGCCCATACGGCTCACACCAAAAATTTCCAAGCATCTTTATTTGAAGAAATGAAGTCAAGAATCAAAGAAGATGACAGCTCGGTACCCTATAAGTACAATGGATACTGGTACATCACCAAGTATGAAAAAGGAAAAGATTATCCAATTTATACACGAAAAAAGGAAAGTTTAGAAGCGGCAGAAGAATTGTTGTTTGATTGTAACGAAATGGCCAAGGACCATTCTTATTTTAGATTGGTTGGGTTGAATATAAACCTCAACAATGATTTGGTTTCTTATGGCATCGATACAACAGGAAGGCGTCAATATACATTACACGTTAAAGACTTAAAAACCAATAAAATTTTTAAAGACGAAATTTCAAACACCACTGGAGGCAGTACGTGGGCGAATGATAATAAAACCTTATTTTATACGCAGAAAGACGAAACAACGCTCCGCTCGGAAGCTATTTATAAGCATCAATTGAATACGGAACAAAAATCAGATGTATTGATTTATGAAGAAACGGACGACACTTTTGGAGTCAGTATTTATAAAACCAAATCTGATAAATATTTAGTCATTGCAAGTTATAGTACCCTAACGACGGAATATCAAATTTTAAATGCCAATACTCCTAATGGTGATTTTAAAGTGTTTCAACCTAGAACCCGCGGATTAGAATACGGTATTTCTCATTTTGAAGATTCGTTTTATATCGTCTCCAATGCCGATGGTGCTCAGAATTTCAAGCTATCAAAAACGTCGGAAACACAAACCGAAAAAAAATATTGGAAAGATGTGATTCCACACAGGGAAGCGGTATTATTGGAAGATATCGAAATATTTAAAGACTTTTTGGTGGTTTCGGAACGTGAAAATGGATTGAATCATATCCATATAAAAAGTTGGGACGGTACCGAGAGTTACTACCTTCCTTTTGAAAGTGAAACTTATACAGCTTACACGACTACGAATATTGATTTTGATACGACTGTTCTACGGTACGGCTATCAGTCACTGACCACGCCTTCTTCCGTCATTGACTTTGATATGGTTACAAAGACTAAAACCATTCAAAAAGAACAAGAAGTATTGGGAGGGAAATTTAAAAAAGAAAATTATACATCGGAACGTTTGTGGGCCACGGCTGCTGATGGTACTAAAATTCCAATCTCTTTAATCCGCCGTGTCGATACTAAAAAATCATCCGACACTCCTTTATTGTTGTATGCTTATGGATCTTATGGAAGTACGATTGATCCGTATTTTTCTACGGTTCGAATGAGTCTTTTAGACCGTGGATTTATTTTTGCAATTGCACACATTAGAGGCGGACAATATCTAGGCCGTCAATGGTATGAAGATGGAAAGTTATTTAAAAAGAAAAACACCTTTTCTGATTTTGTGGACTGTTCTAAATATTTAATTGAAAATAACTATACCTCTGCCAAGCATCATTATGCGATGGGAGGGAGCGCCGGTGGACTTTTGATGGGAGCGGTCATAAATTTAGCACCTGAATTGTACAATGGGGTCGTAGCTCAGGTGGCATTCGTAGATGTGGTAACCACTATGTTGGATGATAGCATTCCGTTGACTACTGGAGAGTATGACGAGTGGGGGAATCCTAATGAAAAAGACTATTACGATTACATGAAGTCGTATTCACCTTATGATAATGTTACAAATAAATCCTATCCTAATATGTTAGTGACAACGGGACTGCACGATTCTCAAGTTCAGTACTGGGAACCTGCCAAATGGGTTGCCCGCTTAAGAGCACAGAACAAAAATACGGCTCAGTTGTATCTTCAAACCAATATGGAAGCAGGACATGGTGGTGCTTCAGGGCGTTTTGAAGCCTTGAAAGAAGTGGCTGCTGAATATGCCTTTTTATTGGATCTTGAATCGATTTCAAAATAGATTTGAAAAATTTATTGTAATTTTGTAGACGACTATAAATTGAAAAACTAGGTTTGGTAAATAAAGAAAAATTGATATTTAACAATGTATTGGAATTAGTGGGAAATACACCGCTAGTGAAGTTAAATGTAGTGACATCTGGGTTTCCAGGGAACTATATTGCCAAGTTAGATTCCTTTAATCCAGGGCATTCTTCTAAAGACCGAATTGCACTTCATATTATTGAAGAGGCAGAAAGAAAAGGTATTCTCAAGCCTGGAGATACCATTATTGAAACTACTTCTGGAAATACAGGCTTTAGTATCGCTATGGTCAGTATTATCAAAGGCTATAAATGTGTGTTAGCCGTGAGTTCAAAATCATCACTAGATAAAATTGACATGCTCAAGAGTATGGGGGCAAAAGTATATGTTTGCCCTGCAAACGTTAGTGTTGATGATCCACGTTCGTATTACGAAGTAGCAAAACGATTACATAAAGAAATTAAGGGATCGGTTTATATAAATCAATACTTTAATAGTCTTAATTTGGAGGCACATTATAAAAGTACAGGCCCTGAAATATGGAATAAAACTGAAGGTAAAATCACACATTTGGTAGCCTGTAGCGGAACAGGAGGCACCATTTCTGGAACCGCTAAGTATTTAAAAGAACAAAACCCAGACATTAAAATTATTGGGGTAGATGCTTACGGATCTGTCCTTAAAAAATACCATGAAACCCGCGAGTTAGATCCTAATGAAATCTATCCGTATCGTATTGAAGGACTTGGTAAAAATTTAATTCCTACTGCAACCGATTTTGACCTCATTGACAAATTCATCAAGGTGAATGATGAGGACAGCGCACATACTGCTAGAGAAATATCTAAAACTGAAGGAATCTTTGTAGGCTACACTTCTGGAGCCGTTGTACAAGCGGTTAAACAACTTCAGCATACGAACGAATTTAAATCTACAGATGTAGTCGTTCTGATATTTCCAGATCATGGTTCACGTTATATGAGCAAAATTTACAATGACCAATGGATGAGTGATCAAGGGTTTTTTGATACTAAAAATGAGGTGGCTGCTCAAAGCATTGAGTTTATTAAGTAAATCACTAACACAAGATTCATATCTGTTTAAATGCCAAAATTATTATGTATTCATAATATTATTGTATAATTTTGTGGTGCAAACTAACTAAAGATCAAGATGAGAGATTTATTCGAAAAGATATATAAAGACAAAGGTCCTTTAGGTAAATGGGCAAGCTATGCAGAAGGCTATTTTGTGTTTCCAAAACTGGAAGGTCAGATTTCCAATCGCATGAAATTTCAAGGAAAAGATGTCATCACTTGGAGTATAAATGATTATTTAGGACTTGCAAACCATCCCGAAGTTAGAAAAGTGGATGCCGAAGCAGCCAAAGATTATGGGTCTGCCTATCCGATGGGTGCTCGAATGATGTCTGGTCATACCTCGCTTCATGAACAATTACAAAATGAATTAGCAGAATTTGTAAGTAAAGAAGCTACCTATCTCCTAAATTTTGGATACCAAGGAATCATGTCTACAATTGATGCATTGGTTGGAAAAGATGATATTATTGTGTACGATGTGGATTCACATGCTTGCATTATTGATGGCGTTCGTTTACACATGGGAAAACGATTTACCTACAAGCATAACGATATTGAAAGTTTAGAAAAAAACTTGGAGCGCGCCACCAAAATGGCCGAACATACTGGCGGTGGAATTCTTGTGATCTCCGAAGGTGTTTTTGGAATGCGAGGAGAACAAGGAAAGCTAAAAGAAATTGTAGCATTGAAAGATAAGTTCAATTTTAGGTTTTTAGTTGATGATGCTCACGGCTTTGGAACATTGGGAAAAACAGGTGCTGGTGCAGGAGAAGAACAAGGGGTTCAAGGTGAGATTGATGTGTATTTTGCAACCTTTGCCAAGTCCATGGCAAGTACAGGCGCTTTTATTGCCGCTGATAAAGAAATTATTGATTACTTAAAATATAACTTACGTTCACAAATGTTTGCAAAATCCTTGCAAATGCAATTGGTAAAAGGCGCTCTCAAACGTTTAGATATGCTTCGAACAATGCCCGAACTTAAAGAAAATCTTTGGAAAATAGTAAATGCGTTACAATCTGGATTACGTGAACGTGGTTTTGATTTAGGGACGACTCAAAGTTGTGTGACGCCTGTGTACTTGAAAGGAAGTATTCCTGAAGCGATGGCCTTAGTAAAAGATCTGCGTGAAAATCATGGAATTTTCTGTTCGATTGTGGTGTATCCTGTGATTCCTAAAGGCTTAATATTGCTGAGGTTGATTCCAACCTCTATGCATACCTTAGTAGATGTGGATGAAACTTTAAAGGCATTTTCAGTGATACGCGAACGCTTAGAAAAAGGAGTTTATAAGCGTCTTTCTGCATCTGTTGCTGCAGCAATGGGAGAGTAGTTTTCTACAACTCTTTTCTAAATGTACATCGTTTTTTTATCAACACTGGATTAAAATCTCGCCATAATTTTTGAATGGCTAAATTGTCCGCTAATTCGGGAGTTCTTCGGCATTCTAATATACCCTTCTCTTGAAAGGTTCTATGAAATGCGCTAAAGATAATGGAATGCACCCCTTTCTTTTGGTATTCAGGATGGACGCCAATTAAATAGAAATTTACTTTTTTTGACTTCTTGGCTTTTAGAATATGAAAAATTCCAAACGGAAATAATTTACCCTTTATTTTTTGTAAGGCTTCCGCAAAAGAAGGCATTACAACCCCAAAAGCAACCAATTCATCTGCCTCATTCACTACAAATTTAATGTATTCAGGATTGATGAAATTTAAAAATTTCTTCTTTAAAAACGCTTTTTGAATGTCTGTGATTTCTACAAAAGAGGATAAGGACGCATAGCTTTGATTAAATAAATCAAACATTTTGTCAGCATACGGCATCAAGTCTTCTGTTTTATTAAAATCTAAAGCCCTTAATTTGTAACGCTCTTTGATGACCGTTTCGAGTCTATTTGAATCGGCAATTAAAATATCACTAAACCTATGTTTGTGTTCTACATATTTTTTTTCAACTTTAAAATTTAATTGATTCAAATGTTCCACATAATAAGGGTGGTTATACCAAGAAACCATGGTGCCAATTTCGTCATAACCGTATGTCAGTACCCCAACTTTATCCAAGTTAGAAAATCCAATAGGCCCTTCCATATAACTCAATTTATGCGCTTTTCCAATGACTTCTACTTTGTCTAACAATGCTTTGGTGACTTCGAGATCGTCAATCATATCCATCCACCCAAACCGTATTTTATTACTGTCTTTATTACCGACTTCCAGCCAGTTAATAATGGCTGCAACGCGCCCTACAAGTTTCCCATTTTTATAAGCTAGAAAAAGATTTGTATCCGCATTTTGAAGTACAGGATTGGTGTTTTTATTAAACACTTTAATTTCTTCGCTAATAATCGGAGGGACCCAATACTTAGAGTTTTTGTAAAGTGAAAAAGGGAACGTTACAAATTGTTTTATTTCCTTTTTAGATACCGCTTCTTTAATGGTTATCATACTGCTCTAGTCCTCATCGAAATTAATATTCTTTTTCTTTTTTCTTTTATCTATATTTTTGGAACGCGATTTTCGTTCGCCTTGTTCTTCAGCGGATGTCCCATTATCATGTTGCTCTTTATCTTTGTGACGGTCCAATCGATACGATGCTCCAAAATTCAAACTCAAAACAGAGGGTGTATTTTTAGTATTTAACGTAATTGCTGTGTCCAGTTGCAAGTTTTTATTCAACAAATATCCACCTCCAAATCGAAATAAATTATCAGCATAGAAGTCACTTTTGATACCTTGTGTTTCTCCAAAAATCACCCATTTAGGATTGAATGAATGTGTAAGCGTTAGAATGTATTGAAAATCCGTTTGGTCGCTCCCAATGCGATCTAACATGAAATTCGTGATAAATACCCATCCGCCAGAAAAATTATTTTGAGTGATTACAATTCCTCGATAACTAAGCCCTTCTACAGTGGATGCTGTGTATGGATTGTCTTTGGTATCATAATTTACACCAGCAGCCACAGAAACGGCGGGAATCAAACGACTCCATTTGAAGCCTCTATTGGCGTGGTAGCTGTACAGGTTTGGCTTGTCATCTTTGTTTTTATTAGGGTCGTAAACCAAATATTTGGCTCCAATATTTAAGTTTTTGAAGTTTGCACGGCCAATTTCGATATCTACAAGTGATGGATAGGTTTGGGTGTCCTTTTGAAAAGCCCCCTGAATATTAAGTTCCAAAGCTTCTTTCCAAACACCAAAGTGAGCAGCAAAATCAATCCCATATCCAGAGACTTCGTTTTTTGGATACAGACCTCGTTTTTCCTTAATCATATATGGGCCTACTTCAAACTGTAACACCTTGGTCCCTACAGAGAATGCGCTTTGAGAAGCGCCTGGTCGGTTTGAATTTATGACATCGGTATATTGTGCATTTGCTTTGGAGCATACGCCAAATACGGTTATAATAGTAAGGAGTTTGGTTAGGGTTTTCATTTAATAGGACTTTTATCAAACCTACATATTTTTTTTATATTTTTAATTGATTGCCTCTTTTTTCTTGTAGGCACAATCATTTTATATAATAATTTATGAAACGAGTAGGCTAAAATTATTATCAACTAAGGAATGGTTAATAGCGAACCTGCCTGCGGCAGGCAGGCAGGCAGGCAGGCAGGCAGCATGTGACCTTTTAAAAACTATAGTTATAGACACATGAAATAAAAATAAGAATTGTATTTTTGAAAAAATAATCTACCTATGTTACAAACTGCGTCTATTATTGGATTGCTGAAAACACTCCTCATTTTTGTTTTGGTCTATACCATTTTCAAGTATTTGATGCGCTTATTTGCGCCGTTTATAGTGAAGTCTATTGCCAAAAAAGCAGAAGCCCATTTTAGAAATCAATCGGCTCCAAAATCACCTACTCAAAAAGAAGGGGAGATAAGTATTGATAAAATGCCTAATTCTAAATCTTCAAACAATGATGTTGGAGAATATGTAGATTATGAAGAAGTTGAATAAATAACAGAGAATATGAACCTTAGCTTGAAAAAATTTGGCACGCACTTTTTAGTGATTTCAGGGTTTGTCCTTGTGGCTGTTTTATATTTCAACCCCGTTCTAAAAGGGAAAAAAATCTTTCAAAGTGATATCGTTCAATACACTGGGATGGCCAAACAGCAAATCGATTTCAGAGAAACTTACGATGCCGAATCGTATTGGACCAACAGTGCTTTTGGTGGAATGCCTACCTATCAATTAGGAGCCAAATATCCTCATAACTATATTAAGCAACTGGATTTAGCACTTCGTTTTTTACCCCGTCCAGCGGATTATCTTTTTTTGTATTTATTGGGGTTTTACATCTTACTATTGGTTTTAAAAATTGATTATAGAGTTGCTGTTTTAGGAGCGCTTGCCTTTGGGTTTTCCACCTATTTAGTTATTATTTTAGGAGTTGGCCATAACTCCAAAGCCCATGCCATTGCCTATATGCCATTGGTGTTGTCAGGAATTATTTTGACCTTTCAAAAACGTTATTTTTTAGGGTTTATATTGACCGCAATTGCTTCTGGATTGGAATTAGTGACCAACCATCCTCAAATGACTTACTATTTAGGGTTTTTAATTATAATTTTAGGGTTCTCATATTTATTTCAAGCTATCAAAACAAAAGAACTACCGGCATTTTTTAAAGCGTCTGCTATTCTTTTAGTCGCTGCTATTTTTGCTTTTGGAATGAATGCCACTAATTTGATGGCTACCAGCGAATATGCCAAAGAAAGCACGCGTGGGAAAAGTGAATTAACCATCAATTCTGATGGCAGTGCCAAAGATAAAACAACGGGCTTGGATAAATCTTATATCACTCAATTCAGTTATGGAAAATTAGAGACCTTTAACCTTTTCATCCCCCGATTTATGGGTGGTGGTAATAGAGAATATTTAGGAAAAGATTCTGAGACCTATAAAGCCTACCGCGCGTTGGGAGCGACTCCTTTACAAGCACTTCAAGAATCTAAACAAGCTCCCATGTATTGGGGCGAACAACCTATTGTTGAGGCTCCCGCTTATATAGGAGCCGCTGTGATTTTTCTTTTTGTTTTGGCTTTGTTTCTATACCAGGGCCGTTTCAAATGGTGGTTGATCGCTGGTGTATTAATGTCTTTACTATTATCCTACGGAAAAAATCTATCTTTCTTAACGGACTTTTTTATTAATTATGTTCCACTCTACAACAAATTTAGAGCGGTAAGTTCTATTCAAGTCATTTTAGAACTGTGTATTCCCTTATTAGCGACCTTAGGATTGGGGCAATTATTTCACAAAAATGTTAAATCAGATTTAAAGATTGCTGCTTTAAAAAAATCCTTAACTATTGTAGCCGGATTAACGGTATTGTTTTTGATTTTTAAGAATAGTTTGTTTGATTTTGTTGGAATGAGTGATGGGCAATTTAAAGACTATTATGGAGCCCCTTTTGTAGAAGCTTTACGAGCAGATCGAAGTGCCATTTTTACGGCTGATGCACTAAGAACTTTGCTGATTGTCTTAGCAGTTGGAAGTTTGATTTTGGCCTATATCAAACATAAATTAACTCAAAATACAACGATTGTTTTTTTGGGTATAATTCTTATTTTTGATCTGGTAGGTGTAGACCGTCGCTATGTAAATAATGATAATTTTGTTTCGGCGATTAAAGTTGACCGTCCGTATCAGGCAAGTACTATTGATAAAAAAATATTAAAAGACACCACAAACTTTAGAGTCTTTGATATGTCTGACAATTCTACGAAAGCTTCTTATTTTTATAACTCAATAGGGGGGTATCATGCCGCAAAGTTGAAACGTTTTAAAGCCTTGCAAGAATTTCATATTGATAAAAATAACTTTGAAGTTCTTAATATGCTCAACACCAAATATATCATTTACAATAACAAAGAAGATGATGTATTGTATTTTGAAAATGAAAAAGCAAATGGAAATGCTTGGTTTGTAGATACTATTGAAACTTTTGAGACCGCCGATGAAGAAATTTTAGCTTTAGATAAAATAAATACAAAAAGAACTGCGACGGCCAATGCTTCAGAACTTAAGCCCAAACGTTTTATAAAAGATTCTACTGCTTCGATTCAATTAGTGAATTACAAACTCAATCATTTGGTGTATAAAACAAAAAATACTGAAGATGGCTTTGCAGTGTTTTCAGAGACGTATTATAAAAATGGTTGGGATGTCACTATTGATGGCTTTGATGTAAAACATTACAACGTGGACTACGTACTTCGTGGCGTTGAAATTCCTAAAGGCACACATACGGTGGAGTTTAAATTTAATCCAACCGTGGTGAAAACAGGTTCTAGAATTGCTTTGGCAAGCACTGTTTTGTTGGTGTTGCTAATTCTAGGTCAAGGGCTTCTAATTTATAGGAAACCGTCGTGAAAAAAGCACTCATCATCACCTATTATTGGCCGCCTGCTGGTGGACCTGGCGTTCAACGTTGGTTGAAGTTTGTGAAATATTTGCCCGATTTCGGCATAGAACCCATTGTCTATTGTCCTGAAAACCCTAGTTATCCCATTACAGATGTTTCGTTATTAACAGATGTAAGTTCCAATTTAGTGGTCTTAAAAACCCCGATTCGCGAACCTTATAAATGGGCGCAATTATTTTCTAAATCCAAAACATCGGATTTGTCTAAAGGGCTCATTTCGAATCAAAAAAAACAATCAATTCTCGAAAAATTATTGCTTTTTATCAGAGGTAATTTTTTCATTCCTGATGCGCGCGTCTCTTGGGTGCGTCCTTCGGTTTCGTTTTTGTCAGATTATATTCAGGAACATCAAATCGATACGATTATCACCACAGGGCCACCTCATAGTGTGCATCTCATTGGATTGCAATTAAAACAAAAACACGCCCTTAAATGGGTAGCTGATTTTAGAGATCCATGGACGCAAATAGGGTATCACAAAAAATTAAAATTAAGTTTTTTTGCTCAAAAAAAACATAAAAAATTAGAAGCTACGGTTCTTAAAACTGCAGATGAATTATTGGTAACCAGCTTCAAAACGAAAACAATATTTTCAGAATTAACGTCCAAACCAATATTGGTGCTCACAAATGGGTTTGATTTTGAAATCACCAATGACAGTACATTAGATTCAAATTTTACAGTATCCCATATAGGATCTTTACTAGAGGGACGCAATCCCTATATTTTATGGAAGGTGTTATCAGACTTGATAAAAGAATCCGAAGCCTTTGCTTCGGCGTTTCAACTCAATCTTATTGGATTTGTTAGTTCAGAGGTGATGGAAACGATTCGGACTTATGGGTTGGAGAACCATGTTTGCAATATTGGATACATACATCACAATGCCGTTTTGGAGTATCAAAGAAAGACGCAATTATTACTGCTTATCGAAGAAGATTCAAATGAAACAGAATACATTATCCCAGGTAAATTATTTGAGTACATGGCGTCTAAGCGTCCCATAATTGCCATTGGCCCTAAGGCTTCTGATGTTGAGGGAATATTAAACCAAACCAGATCGGGATCTTATTTTAGATATGACGAAGCCGCGGCACTTCGCTCGCTTTTATTAAAGCATTTTGAAGCTTATAAAATTCAACAGTTAAACATGGATTCTAAAGGATTAGAAGCCTACAGTCGTAAATCATTGACCCAACAATTGGCTCAATTACTTATTGATTAAATATAAAAACTCCGTAGTGATATGGGATATTCAACTACGGAGTTTTCAACTACTAATTAAATCATTATTTTCTTCTTCGCACTGGTGTTTTCTTTGAGTTCACTCTCGTCGTTCTTTGTACTACTGCTCTTGAGTTTTTTGTGACCGGTATGCTGCGGTTCACTTGATTTGTTGTATTTGTTCGCAACCTCCGGTTAGAATTTGTGACGTTATTATTGGATCGATTTGTTATTGATCGTGTTGTTTGACGGTTCTGAGCGCGCGTTGTGTTGTTTATGAGTCTTCTTGTTCCTCGATTGGTTTTATAGCGATCACTATGGTTCGATCGATTATTCGCCACCCTATTTTGACCCCGTTGACTTCTATTCACATTTGGACGACGGTTATTTCTGTACGGTCTTTCGTATTGATGTCTGATAGGCGTATAATGTCTTCTGTAGGGGGTCTTGAAAATTACACAATATTGAATATTAGGCACGCTGTAATACGAATACCATGCGCTTGGAGTGTAGTAACGGTGTTGACGATTTACATAGCCATTACATTGGGAGTTGTTATAGTTGTCGTAGTTAATTCGCATGTTGCCAATCCAAGACACTCGACCTCTGTAGTCATATTTTACATGCACATTCCCAGCTTGGCTGATACGTCCATAATAATCATAGTATATAGGCGTATTTTCAATTTGAATAACCGCTCCATAATTATCATATTGAACATAAGCATTATAATTATAGCCAGTGTTGAAACTGATATTTATCCCGTTATGATTTGAAAATTGAATAAAATTTTGACGTTGTCTGAGCACATTAAAATCAAATTGACCATCTTTAAAAATAGCAAATTCAATCCCTTGTTCACTAAATACAAAAGAATTACTAGTTCTCGTATGATTAGGAAATGTGTTTGCAGATACGGTTCCGAATAAGGTTAAAGTAACTAGGGCTAATAATAATTTTTTCATAATACAGAGTTTTAAAAGTTAAACACAACTCTGTATAACCAAACAGCATGCCAAGAATTGAAACTGTAGTTTAGTTGATTGACAGTCAAGCAAATAAATTTTAAAACAAACTCAATTTAATTTACTTTTAAGAAAATTAGCTGTTGAAGATTTCTTTGATTTAGCAATAAATTCGGGTGTGCCTTCTGCTAATACATAGCCACCGTTTGCACCGCCTTCCGGGCCCAAGTCAATCACATGATCGGCACATTTAATCAGCTCTAAATTGTGCTCGACTACTAATACCGAATGCCCTTTGTCAATCAAGGCATTAAAGGATTTGAGTAGTTTTTTAATATCATGAAAATGAAGTCCCGTTGTTGGCTCATCAAAAATAAATAAACCCGTGTCTGCTTTAGAACCTTTTCCTAAAAAAGAGGCGAGCTTGATACGTTGCGCTTCACCACCAGAGAGTGTCGAAGAGCTCTGACCAAGCGTCACATAGCCAAGCCCCACATCTTGAAGTGGCTGTAATTTTGTTTTGATTTTTGTCACATTATGTGTTTCAAAAAAGGCGATTGCATCATCAATTGTCATTGTAAGAATATCATCGATAGTTTTGTCATTGAATTTAATTTCCAACACTTGTTTTTTAAAGCGTTTTCCATCACAGTCGTCACAAAGAAGTTGGACGTCTGCCATAAACTGCATTTCGATGGTGACAGCACCTTCTCCTTTACAGGTGTCGCAACGGCCCCCATCCACATTGAATGAAAAATGTTTAGGTTGATAATTTCTTAAAACACTTAATTTTTGCTTCGCGAATAAAGCCCGAATATCGTCATAGGCTTTGATATAGGTCACAGGGTTGGAACGCGAAGAACGCCCAATCGGGTTTTGATCGACAAATTCGATAAATTTAACGGTACTAAAGTTGCCTTCAATACTTGTAAATTCACCAGCCTTTTCTCCATACCCACCAATAGATTTAAGCAGTGCCGGATACACAATTTGTTTGACAAGGGTACTTTTTCCACTTCCAGAAACTCCGGTCACAACCGTGAGCATATTTAATGGAAGGGTCACATCAATATTTTTTAAATTATGTTCTCGTGCGCCTTTAATGGTTACACTGTATTTAGAGGTTCTGCGTTTTTTTGGAACTTCAATTTCCAGAGTTCCGTTGAGGTACTGCGCTGTTAAGGTATTACTTTTTAAGAGGGATTTATAACTTCCGCTCGCCATAACTTCTCCACCAAAGGTACCTGCTTCGGGTCCAATATCGATGACATAATCTGCGGCGGCCATGATGGCTTCATCGTGCTCCACCACAATCACTGTATTTCCTAAATCCCGCAAGGCATTCAACACATTGATAAGTCGTTCGGTATCTTTAGAGTGCAACCCAATACTCGGTTCGTCCAAAATATACATAGACCCCACAAGGCTACTTCCAAGGGAGGTTGCCAAGTTGATCCGTTGACTTTCGCCACCCGATAAAGTATTTGATTTTCTGTTTATGGTTAGATAATCCAGCCCCACATTGGATAAAAATTCTAAGCGGTTATTAATTTCTTTGAGAAGACGTTTTGCAATTTCTCGTTCTTTTGCGTCTAGTTTGATAGTCTTAAAAAATGCAATTAAATCCTTGAGTGATAATTCGACCAAATCGGTAATGGAAGCGCCCCCAACTTTTACAAAATTGGCTTCTGCTCGCAACCGTTTTCCGTGACAACTCCCACATTTTGTTTTGCCTCGATAGCGAGATAACATCACCCGATTTTGGACTTTATAGGCTTTGGATTCTAATTCTTCAAAAAAGGTATTTAAACCTGTGAAATGAGAATTCCCCGTCCATAACAACTGTTGGTGTTTGGGTTCTAATTCAAAGTAAGGTTTATGAATTGGGAAGTCAAACTTATGGCTGTTATTCACCAGTTGATCTCTGTAATATTTCATGCTTTCCCCACGCCATGGAAATACTGCATTTTCAAAAATCGAAAGAGATGTATTTGGAATGACAAGGCTTTCATCAATTCCGATGACATCGCCATACCCTTCACATTTTGGACAGGCGCCATAGGGGTTGTTAAAGCTAAATAAATGCGTGTTGGGTTCTAAGAATTTTTGACCATCCAGTTCAAACGAATTGCTAAATTCACGTGAGTCAGAAGTTTCTATTTTTTCAATTCGACACCGTCCTTTTCCTTCAAAAAAGGCCATTTCAATGGCGTCCGCCAAACGGTTATAAAAATCTTCTTCTTCTTTTACAATAATTCGATCGACAACCAAACTGATTGTTTTCGGTAATTTTTTAAAATCTTCAATCTGCTCAATACGCTCTACACTGTCTTTCACCTTGATTCGTGCGAAACCTTGGTGTTGAAGTGCTTGTAATTTATTTTCTAGCGTTCGCCCTTCTTCTAAATGGATGGGAGCAAGCAGCAGTAGTTTATCGCCTAATTTTAGGGTTTTAATATAATTGATCACATCGCTGGTGGTATCTTTTTTGACCACATTATTAGAAGTAGGGGAATAGGTTTTCCCGATACGCGCGAATACTAATTTTAAATAGTCATAAATTTCTGTAGTCGTTCCAACCGTGGAACGTGGATTGGTAGAATTTACTTTCTGTTCAATCGCAATCGCTGGCGCAATGCCTTTGATATAATCGACATTTGGTTTGTTGAGACGCCCCAAAAACTGCCGTGCATAACTCGATAAACTCTCTACATACCGTCGTTGGCCTTCGGCATAGAGGGTGTCAAACGCCAAGCTTGACTTTCCAGATCCAGAAAGTCCTGTAATGACTACCAATTTGTGTCGTGGAATCGCAACGTCTATATTCTTTAGATTGTGCAATTTTGCACCCTTAATTAGAATGTGCTCTTTTGGACTTAATTTTGAAAGGTCTAGTGGCATTTATTGAGTTAAATTTTGGTTGCAAAGATACCATTAATATAAAAAATATTAAAGCCGTCTTTGGTCTTCTTCGTATTAAAAACCAAAATAAATTTGTGAAATTAAATAGAATGTTCTTATATTTGATGAAATAACTCTTAACAAACGCTTATAGAATAACATTACTTTTTAATTTTTATTAAACCCAGTACACCCAAATTGTGTGCTATTAAAAGTAATGTTATGAATTCTAAATCTATTAGCGATGCCACTCTCGTAAGTCAGTATATTCAAGGGGATGAACCCTCTTTATCTGTGCTCATCAAACGCCACCAACAACGGTTGTACAGTTTTATCTATTCCAAGGTATATGACCGCGATGTGACCGAAGATGTTTTTCAGGATACCTTTATAAAAGTGATTCGGACCCTAAAACGCGGTACTTATAATGAGGAAGGTAAGTTTTTACCCTGGGTGATGCGCATTGCACATAATTTAGTTATCGATCATTTTAGGAAAAACAATCGCATGCCAAAATTTAATAATACTGGAGATTTTGATATTTTTTCCGTATTGAGTGATGGTGCTCTAAACGCCGAAGGTGAATTGGTACAATCTCAAATTGTTGAAGACATCAGAGCCTTGGTAGAAGAGTTGCCGGAAGAACAGAAATCGGTTCTTGTCATGCGTATGTACAACGATATGAGTTTCAAGGAAATTTCCGAAAACACAGGTGTGAGTATCAATACCGCCTTGGGACGGATGCGTTATGCCTTGATCAATCTTCGTAAATTAATTGAAAAACACAATATTGTTTTGACAAATTAATTGCCTGATAAAATAAAGTATATATTCTGCCGTTGTAGTATTAACTAACTAACAATGACAGGCTCATGGCAAAACTTTACACTGAAAAACCTTTTAATTCTAACACATTTAAACCCAAGACAGAAACCATAAATTTCCTTTTGAATTATTCAAAAGCTTTGAAAGTCTCTATTTATAAAGGACTCAAATTTGAGTCTGTGATTAACTAGAATTTGATCTTTTAAATCCCGACAGTTGTTGGTTTTTTTTTTGTTCCACTAAGTTAGGAAATTGACTTATGTTGCAAGGATTGTAAGTTTGAGTTAGTGGGTTGAAAAAAAATCCGTCAATTTTAAAAGTTTATTTTCAGCTAGTTCTGATAAAAACACTTTCATTAAGAAATCTTTTTCAAAAAATCGTTGAATTCAACTCTTTTTCCACTGTTTAGCTCTTGAATCCCTTTTTCAATTTCTTTTTGCTCGGATACACTTAATTCATTCCAAAAATCAACTTTTTATTTTTGAATAAATTCTGTGATTTTTTTAATGAATTTGTCATTCTCAATGCTTTTCCGTTCAAAATTCATTGATCATACTAGTTAGTTCGTCATCCATTTTTTTATTTGTTTATGTCATAGAATACGCAGCAGGGGTCAGCTAAGTGTGGATACCGCTCACCATGTCATCACCGACATCCAAGCCTACCATGCCAATAAGAAAGACAATCAATACTTGCAAGATATCGTAAAACGATTAGACAAGCGTTTATGGAAACAAGGATTACTATGGCAAAACTAGTGCATTTGAAATCGCATCTTTCAAGTCGCGCATCGCTTGGTCTTTGAGCGATCATTAAGGTTGGAATCTTAAACACATTACGCAACGAATTTGGTGCGAATGGA